>Ga0207693_10000058_pt1 | contig 94726 bp, 66 predicted proteins | sample LARL81metaG_FD_184347 | JGI IMG/M metagenome (GOLD analysis project Ga0207693, IMG submission 184347) | Corn, switchgrass and miscanthus rhizosphere microbial communities from Kellogg Biological Station, Michigan, USA - LAR L8-1 metaG... | ecosystem: Host-associated > Plants > Roots >...
CTTCTACAGCAAGTATGGCTGGACTGGGGGACCGGGCTTCTTCGGCAACGATGCCACTACGCATTACCATTCGTTACAGGTCACTGCAGACAAGCGTTTTACTAATGGTCTGCAATTCCAAACTAGTTACACGTTCCAGCACGTTACAAATTACGATGCGAGCTACTACAACATCGACCCCAGAGTCAGCTTTGGGCCGCAACCAAACTATCGCAATCACGTCTTGATCTTTACCGAGACGTATTCGCTGCCGTTCGGTAAGGGCAAGAAGTGGCTAGGAAATGCTGGTCGCGCTGCCGACCTTCTCCTCGGTGGTTGGGCGATAACAAGCGCAACCAACTTCTCCGGGGGGCTGCCCTTCACGCCCAGCCTCTCAAGCTGCGGACCCTCGACTGACGCCGGACCGTGCCGGCCAGACAAGGTCGGCTCGGTGAAGGCCGGCAGCCGCTCGGGAGATCCAACCGTCGGAGGATATTGGTTCGAAACCACGGGCGGAGTTTCGCTGAACACCGCCGGTGCGTCAGCGGGTCCGTGGGCTCAGCCTGCGCTCGATACTTTTGGTAGCGTTGGGCGCAATACTTTAAGAGGTCCAAAACTCTTCAACACGGATGCATCTTTGTTTAAGGACTTCCAGGTTACTGAAAAGGTCAAAGCACAATTGCAGTTCCAGTTCTATAACGTGTTCAACCATCGCAATCTCGATCTGCCCGACACCTGCGTAGACTGCAACTCTGGTGGCGTGCCTACTGGTGGGAAAATCACCAACATTGCGTATGGCACGCAAATGAGAGCGTTGACGTTCGCGGCTAAGATCAACTTCTAGACGTTACGCGACAATCGTTCTGGGAGGGGAATTCTCAATGATTCCCCTCCCACATTTTTTCCGATGCACCCAGCGGATGTCATACGCGCGGTTACATCGCGCGCCCGATTGCCCAAGACGATCTGGAGGAACTTGAACGAGGAGACGACGTAGCTTTCCGGGATATCATTCAGACGCTGTGAGTACCTCCGGAAATGCCGTGCCTTGTAAGCGCAATTGTCGACATACGTGTGCCATCGCTCTGCTGCTGACCGCAACTTGCGGTGCCTGGGCACAGGCAGAATCTCCGGCCTCGACAGCAAGACAGTTCTATGACCGCGGAGCGCAGGCGATGCAGAAAGGTGACCTCATTACTGCCCGCGCTGAGTTCGAAGAAGCCGTGCGGCGCGTGCCGCGAAATGCGGAATTCCATGCCGCGCTAGCGCAAGTTCTGTGGCAACAACATGAGTTGGATAACGCGGCGAGTCACTTCAAGGCCGCACTCAGCATCAATCCTGATCTGGTTGCAGCACGTTTGACTTTGGCCCGCATTCTGGCACAACAGGGAAACTTGGCCGAGGCGGAGAGCGAGGCACGCGCTGCCGTCAAAGTAACTCCGTCGGACCCTGAAGTTCATCGGACGCTTGGGCGCATCCTTAGCCAGACCAAAGGGAACTCACAAGCCGGAGCCGTTTCGGAACTGAAGCAGGCTGTGGAACTCGCTCCCGGGCGTGGCGACTTACACGACGACCTCGGTTCCGTTCTGGCCCAGCAGGGACAATCCGCGGATGCAACCGCCGAGTTCAGAGAAGCGATACGTCTAGAGCCAGCGCTGGCATCGGCTCATTTGCATCTCGGAGTGATCTGCTCCGAACAGCATCAATTCGATGAAGCCTCCAGCGAACTGCAGAAAGCGATCGAACTCTCTCCTCGCGATGCCGCAGCGCATTACTATTTCGCCCAGGTTCTGCTCGACGAAGGAAAAGAGCCAGAAGCATTGCAGGAACTCCGTACCGCTACGACGCTAAAGCCGAATTGGTATGAGGCCCAGGTCGCGCTGGGCCGCAGATGTCAGCGTGCAGCCGATGTCGACTGCGCCGTTGCCGCATTCGAATCAGCGATAAAGCTACGGCCTTCTGACCCCGATGAGTTGAACGACCTTGGTCTGGCTCTGCTTCAAAAAGGGGACGCTGAGGGCGCCATCGCCCGGTTTCGTGCAGCGATTGATCTTCGCCCACAGGACGCGTCCTTTCGCGGGAACTTGGGAATCGCGTTCATGCAACGCGCGGATTTTGAGTCGGCCATTAATGAACTGACAGCGGCAATCAAAGGTGCACCCGATAATGCGCCGCTGCACTACAATCTCGGCCTTGCTTACAAACTAAAAGATCAGTTCGATCAGGCAATTGCGGAGCTGCAAAACGCCATTGCACTCAAACCTGATCTAGCCGATGCTCACTATACCCTCGGAGTGCTTTTCTGGCAGAAGGGTGAATTCGAGAAATCGAGTGCGCAACTCCAGGAGGCGATCAAGGCACAGCCCAATTACGCCGAGGCTTACTACACTCTGGGAACGGTCCTCAAACAGCAGGGCAAATTGCCCGAGGCTGCTGCCGCGCTGCGGGAGGCGCTTCGTCTGCAACCGGATTTTGCCGGAGCCCACACGACTCTTGCAGGCATTCTTCGGCAACTGGGGGATTCTGATGGCGCAGCGGAGGAATCCCGTATCGCGGCAAAGATGATGGCAGCGAGCAACAACCTTCAAGGAGCAACGTTTGCCACGAACTCCGGCAAACGCATGCTCTCCGCCGGAGACGTCAACGGCGCAATTGAGCAGTTTCGTGCAGCCATAAAGATGGCCGATCAGTACGCTCCTGCTCACTACCAGCTGGCGCAAGCTTTGAAACAGCAAGGGAACACGCAGGAGGCTGCGCGCGAGCTGGATCGCGCGGCCCAACTGGCATCGCGCCCCCAATGAAGCGCAAAGGACACAAAGTCGTGGGGCTGGGCGAAGTGCTGTGGGATTTGTTTCCCGGTCGCGCCTGTCTGGGCGGTGCTCCCGCTAATTTCGCTTACATCACTACGCTTATGGGTGATCATGGCATCGTCGCAAGCTGCGTAGGAGAAGACTCGCGCGGGCTGGAAGCTTTGCGCCGCATGGAGGAATTGGGACTCGACATCGACCACGTCCAGACGGATCGCGATCGTCCTACAGGGACGGTGAACGTCATAGTCGACGGAAAGGGCCAGCCACGTTTTGAAATCGCACGACCGGTTGCATGGGATTTTCTTCAGTGGACTCTCGACTGGCAGCATCTAGCCGAGGCTGCCGATGCAGTTTGCTTCGGATCCCTGGCGCAGCGTTCTCAGACAAGCTGCGAGACCATCCGGCGATTCGTACAAGCTACCTCCTCCGATACGTTGAAAGTATTCGACGTCAATCTGCGGCAGTCATTTTTTTCCCAGGAAATTTTGGCACAATCGATACGGCTGGCGGACATCGTCAAGCTGAACAACGAAGAGTTGCCGAAAATCATGGAGCTCTGCCGCATGCCGCACAAGGACGAGCTGTCCTCCGGCCGGTTATTGATTAACACGTACGATCTGAAGCTGGTCTGCATCACGCGCGGAGGTCGAGGAAGCCTATTGGTCACTGATACGGATTCGAGTGAGCATCCTGGATTCAAGGTCCGGGTGGCGGATACGGTTGGCTCGGGAGACGCGTTTACGGCGGGGCTGGTGCACGAGTACCTGCATGGGGCATCGTTGGACCTTATGAATGAAGTGGCGAACCTGGTTGGAGCATGGGTCGCCAGCGAGGTGGGTGCAATGCCCACACCGAAACGCGGAGCGCTGGAACATTCGCTGGCCGAAATACGATAGTACGACGTCTTAAAATTCCCATTTCTGGGCAAAACTGGCCAGAAATGGGGCGCCCTCAGATCGGCTTCCGAAATAGTGCGAAATATTGTGTTTCCTTTCGCTATACTATGGGGCTTCGAGAGAAAAATCATGAAAAACATTGCTGCCAGGCTGAGCCACTCACGGTCATCCGTTTCCTTCCTCATTCTTCTGCTTGCGGGATGCACAAGCTGCACCAAGAAGGCGGAGCAGCCAAAACCCGCGCCTTCCCATCCGTCAGATATCAAAGTGGAAGTGCATGATGGCGGCCCCGCAATTATTACGACGAGTGCGGCTGAATTTCAGATACTACCATCGGGATTCTTGCAGGCGGACCTGCGCAAGGACGGCATGCGCCTGACGCTCGACGAGCCCGGCGTGGGATCGACGGGCGGCAGCGATTCCATCGTGCATGAAGGCAAAGAAGTGGACTTCATCCCCGACTTTGGCCAGGCAAAGGTTGTCGAGGCCAGTGGAAAGCTTGGACGCGGGAAGCGGGTGGAAATTCCGGCACATCCGCTGGCAGCGTCCGGGTTAACCATTGAACGAACTCTGGTTTTGGAGACGTACGACGATTTTCCCAACGTCGCGTTAGTCAGTGCCACTTACAAAAACACCGGCAGCGCGGATTTCCAGATCGACCAGGTGTTGATGCAGCAGCACCGCTTCAATTCCAACGTGAACCATCCTGAGGCACATCCTTACGACATGTGGTCGTTTCAGGGATCGAGCTATGACTGGGGGAAAGATGACGTGCAGCGGTTGACGCGCACTTCGTCGCAACCCAACGTCATGGGAGAAGCCGTCAAAGGCGGCTATGGTGGCGGGATTCCGGTCGTTGCGTTCTGGAACGCGAATGTCGGCGAGGCGATCGGTCATGTGGAGACTCTACCTTGGACGCTATCGATTCCAGTGAAGGTCGATCCGGATGGCCGCGTGAACGCCAGCATCATGATTCCGGCGAATGTGACTCTGAAACCCAGCGAGGCTTATTCCACTCCTCGCAGTTTTGTTGCCGTGTACTCGGGAGATTTTTATCAACCGTTGCGAATGTGGTCGGGCGTTCTGCAGAAGGAAGGGTGGGCTATCCCGAAGCCCTCGAACGAAGCTTACAACGTGAGCTGGTGCGGCTGGGGATACGAGTTTAATGTCACGCCGAAGCAGATGCTGGGAACGGTGCCGAAGCTGAAGGAGATGGGAATCAAGTGGGCCACGCTGGACGACCGGTGGTTTGATACGTACGGCGATTGGAACCCGCGAAAAGAAACGTTCCCTGGCGATTCGATTAAACAGATGGTGGATGACTTCCACAAGCAGGGGATCTACGCGCAACTATGGTGGCTGCCGATTGGGGCCGAGGACGGGCAAGGGAAGTGGGAGTCGCATAAATACATCGTCTCGAAGGTGGCGAAGGAACATCCCGACTGGTTCATTCTGGACAAGAATGGAAAACACGGACGGATGACGCGGGACTTGGCGGCGTTGTGTCCGGCGGTGCCCGAGGTGCAGAGCTACTTCAAACAGCTGACGGAGAAATTCATCCGCGACTGGGGATTCGATGGATCGAAGCTGGACAACATCTACACCGTGCCGGCGTGTTATAACCCTGCGCACCATCACAAGTCGCCACAGGACTCGGTAAATGCGATGGCGGACGTGTACAAGATCATCTTCGAGACTTCACGTTCGATCAAACCGGAGAGCGTAACGCAGGCGTGTCCGTGCGGAACTCCGCCATCGCTGGCCTGGCTGCCGTTCATCGACCAGGCTGTGACTGCAGATCCGGTGGGCGCTGTGCAGGTGAGGCGGCGCATCAAGATGTATAAGGCGCTGCTTGGACCGAGGTCAGCTGTGTATGGGGATCATGTCGAGCTCTCTGAGATGTCACGCGTGGGAGCGAATGGGTGGAGCGAGCACGGGGCGGATTTCGCGTCGACGCTGGGAACAGGGGGCGTGCCGGGAACGAAATTCGTGTGGCCCGATCCGGGACCGAAGTACAAGCCCGTAAATCTGACGAGCGAAAAGGAGCAGCACTGGAAGAAGTGGATCGGACTCTACAACCAGAAGATGCTATCGAAGGGAGAATTCCTCGATCTTTATACGTATGGGTATGACTTTCCTGAGGCGTACGCGATTCAGAAAGACGGAAGCATGTATTACGCCTTTTTTTCTGAACCCGGGAAGCCATTCTCAGGAGAGGTCGAATTGCGCGGTCTGAAGTCGGGTTCGTACAACGTCGTTGACTATGTGGACGGCAAGAACCTGGGGACGATACAGGTTGAGAGCGGAAAAGCTCTGCGGATGAAGACGGAGTTCAAGGATCACCTGCTGGTCGAAGTCAGCGGTAAGTAGTTTTGACACGCGCTGCAGCTGAGGTCGACGGATTTAGGTCGATGGTAGAGGAAGAGTTGCATGGGGCCTTCGCCGCTAAAAGCTGCGGCTCACGATGACAAACCTATGAGGTGGTATTCAGAAACGCTTCTCGGTGGGCTGCGTCGCGGAAGGCTTCGGTGCCACCTGGACGTGTCGTGCTTAGCGCGCCTGCAGAATTTCCACTTGCGAGGCATTTATTCAAATCGGAGCCGCGTACGTACTCGTGGAGAAATCCGGCATCGAAACTATCGCCTGCTCCTACGGTATCAACCGGAACAACTTCTCGCGATGGGGCTGTGAAGCGTTCTGATCCGCGCTGCGCTAGTGCTCCTTTGCGTCCTAGTTTTACCACCACCAGAGGGGCCAGCTTTGACAGCTTGGTGATTGCGTCTTCCAGATCTTCGGTGCGTGCGGCTTTGCATGCCTCGCGTTCATTGGGAAGGAAAACGTCGACTTGGCGGAGCAGTTCGTGGAGATCGCCGTCCCAGCGATCGTCCGGATCATCATTGGTGTCGAGCGAGATTGTCAGTCCCCTGGATTTCAGAAAACGAAAGAGTTCCGCAACTTTGGGACGGAGAGATTTCTGCAGGTAAAGCGAAGACAGATGAAAGTGGCGTGAGTCGGCGAGGTAGTCGAGGTCCAAATCCTGCCAAGTCAACTCGGCCATCGTTCCTGAATAGGTGAGAATGTTGCGCCAATGTTCGTGATGCAGGATTACGGTCAGGCCGGTGGTGGTTGAGCCGGGCACGATCCGAACGTTTGAGACGTCAACCTTGCCCTGCTTGAGGCGATCTAGGGCGATCTGACCCATCGAATCGTCACCGATACGCGACTGGAATCCGACGCGGCTTCCGAGGGCTGACAGATTGTGCGCGACAATGGCTGAAGATGAGCCGAGCGTCAGCATCATACGGTCGGCCAGCAATTCGCGCTCGGGCTGGAGTTGCTCGGGAAGTCCGTAAAGAATGAGGTCGAGATTCAGTTCGCCGGCGATGGTAATGTCGAAACGGGGCATGCGAAGTTAGAAGTCAGAATTCGGAATGCAGAAGTCGGAATTAATGCAGATTTTCGATTTCAGATTGCAGATTTCAGATTTTGGGGTGGCGTTCCCTATACACTCCGTGCCTGCGAGGTTTTCAATCTGCAATCCAAAATCTCAAATCTGAAATCCTCAATCTGCAATCGCCATCACACCAGCGTGACCTCGATCCCCGCCTGCTTTAACACGCGCAGATCCGACTTGGGAGCTGCGCGGTCCGTGATCACTTCGTGAAGAGCCGAGGGCGGTACGATCATCGAAAGGCTGCGACGTCCAAACTTGCTGGAGTCGCAGACTGCGACGGTCTTCTTCGCAATCTCGACCATCACCCGATTCACTTTGGCCTCCAGCAGATTCGGCGTGCTTAAACCGAAATGAACGTCGAAGCCGTCGACGCCGAGAAATAAAATGTCAGCGCTCAGGCGGCGCAAGGTTTCCTCCGCGATAGGGCCGACAAGCGAAAAGGAATTCTTGCGCAAGGTGCCGCCAGTCAGAATCACTTCGACAGCACCACCGGCAAGTTCGGCCGCGATATTCACGGCATTGGTGATGATCGTCAGGTTCTGGAAATTCCGCAGGCTGCGGGCGATCGCGGTTGTGGTTGTCCCCGAGTCAAGGATCAACACTTGTCCTTCTTTTACTTTCTCAGCAGCGCAGTCGGCGATACGCAGCTTTTCCTGATGGTGAAGTTTTTCTTTCTCACGCAGCGTCGGATCTTCGAGAGCTCCTTCCCGAGACGGAAGAGCACCGCCGTGCGTTCGATGTACAAGTCCGTGCGCATGCAGTATCTCGAGATCTTTGCGGATGGTTACCTGGGAAGTTTGGAACTGACGGGAGAGTTCGGTGACGAGCACTCGTCCCTGATGGTTCAGCAGATCGAGAATGGCGCGGCGGCGTTCTTCGTTCAGCAAGAGAATCGACCTGCGGTAGCTTCCGACATATGCGCGAGAGTTGCAGCGCGCATTTCTTTTTATAGCGTTTAGTTTCGTTTGTCCAGAGGAAACCGAAATCCCAATCGGTAGGGAACCCTACGTTATACAAGCGTCATCATCCGGCTCGCCGGGCGGCGTTTGCTCGTCTCGAGTCAACCCGTAACTCTCTAATTTTACGTAGCTTGGGAACCTCTCGCGATGATAACCAACTCAGTACCTTCCGCGAAAGTCCGATTGCTTTTGGGGGGTGTACTTGCCGTAATCTCATTTTGGGACGAAAGCAGGCCAGTTTCGAAGAACCTGCGATTTTTACGAAATCCGAAACTAGGAGCCCTGAGTTGGCAGATAGCTTTGCTGGCGAAACGTTCAGTCGCTCGCGATCTGTAGTCGCGCGTGTGGTCGCGGGCGAAACGCTCATTGTCCCGATCCGCGGCAAGGTGGGCGATCTCGCTTCCATTTATAGCTTCAATGGAACGGGCACGCTGATCTGGAAGATGCTCGAGTCTCCCCAGACCCTGAAGCAATTAGCGACTGGAGTGGCCGAAGCGTACGACGTCGATCTGTCGCAAGCGGAGTCCGATGTGGTGAGCTTTGTCGGTGAAATGAAGGTTGTTGGTCTGGTGGAGGTTGCCGCCTCTGTGGCAGTGGCAGGCGACTGAAACCAGTGGGGCGGGAAGGACTGCAAGGCAGCGGGCGCGGATTCTATAAATTGAAGACCGCGTCCGCTGCTTTCAGCATGGAGAGAATGTGGAGCAGTTAACTTACGGGGCATTTAGTGCCGATGTGCACCAGCGACACACTGGCGAGCGTGTACCTCTGAATGTCTCCATCGAGGTAACTCGCCGGTGCCCGCTCGAATGTCTCCACTGTTATAACAACCTGCCCATGGGCGACTTGGATGCCAAGCGCCGCGAAATGACGAAGGAAGAGCACTTCCGTGTTCTCGACGAACTCGTGGAGATGGGCTGCTTCTGGATCCTGTACACGGGTGGCGAGATATTTGCCCGCAAGGACTTCCTTGAGATTTATACCTACGCCAAGCAGAAAGGGTTCCTGCTCACGCTGTTCACGAACGGCACGATCATAACCCCGGAAATTGCCGACTACCTGAAGGAGTGGCCACCTTTTGCGATCGAAATCACGCTTTACGGCCGCACGCGTGAAACCTATGAGGGGTTGACGGCGATCCCGGGCTCGTATGACCGTTGCTTGCGCGGAATCGGATTGCTGAAAGAACGCGGTCTTCCCGTGAAATTGAAAACGGTCGCAACCAGCATCAATAAACACGAAGTGATGGCGATGCGCAGGTTTGCGGAAGAAGAGTTGGGTGTTGAATTCAAGATTGACGGGCAGATCAATCCACGGATTGATTGCTCGCAGAGTCCGCTGGCAGTGCGGCTGACACCGGAAGAAGTCGTAGCCCTCGACATGGCCGCCCCGAAGGGGCGCAGCGAATACCTCAGGCTCGCCAAACGGGACCTGGAGCATCCTCCAAATCTGGCACAGAGCAATACGGTCTATTTCTGCGGTGGTGGCATGAATTCCTTCGCTATTAACGCATACGGCGAGATGGGGATTTGTGTCATCTCGCAGCAGGATACGTACAGTGTGCGTGATCACGGCGTGCGTAAAGTGTGGGAAGAGTCCCTGCTGCAATTGCGTACGAGAAAGCGCACCCGGCTGACCAAGTGCGTCAACTGCCAGATTCAGTCGTTGTGTGCAATGTGCCCGGCGAACGGAGAGATGGAAAACGGAGACAAGGAGTCTCCGGTTTCTTTCTTGTGCCATGTTGCACACCTACGCGCGGCTGCAATTGGCTCAGAGATTCCGGCGCACGGAGAGTGTGAATTTTGTGCTGCCGGCAGTCAACATAAAGCGCTGATGGAATCGGCGCGCCGCATCAACAGCAAGGAAGTCGACGTTGAAGCCTGGACTGGACCTCAGTACATCCTTCCAGTTTTGAATGCCACAAACGAAGCAGGAACCTGCGGAAGTTGTGGACATCATTGAGCAAAGTAGGCTGAGCATGAATCAGACGATAAAAGACGCCGACTCAAAGAAGCCTTATGAGCCCCCGAAGGTGACGACGATCAGCCTGCGTCCCGAAGAGGCTGTCTTGGGTCATTGCAAGACTTCGGGAAGTAGTTTTCCGGGGCTACCGTGCGCAGCGCTGGTCTGCTCAACTTTCGGGTCCTGAGTTATGGCAACGGCCGCCAGAACTTCGTCCGTCGAGTCGTGCCGCGAGACAGGCTGCGAGAATTATTTTCAAATAGGCGGCGTATCCGTCCAACTATTGGGGAACCGGAACGCTGACGTCGAACTACTTCCTGCATTAGAGCCATTCCGCGCTAACGGTGTATCTCCCGACATTCGAGTGCGGGTTGAATGGGTGCAATCTCTACCAATCGAGCGGCGGCTTCCGCTGTTCGACTCTGGGACGACGTGGCGAGTGTTTGAGACCGGATCAGGTCTACAGTTCGATTTCAATTCTCCCGCGCTGGGATGCGAACCCTACAAACGACTCAGCATAGACGGACGATTTGGCGAAGGGACTCTGCAGATGAGCAAAGAATCGTTTCAGAGTTGTCCGCGCGAAGCTGATCCTCTGGAATATCCGCTCGACGAGCTTCTGATCATGCACCGGCTGACGCAGGAGAAGGCGATTGAGCTGCATGGTTCTGGAATCGTTCGGTCGAATGGTGAGGCCAATCTTTTTATTGGGCATTCAGGGGCAGGCAAGAGTACGACTACGCGGCTTTGGACTGCAGTGGAAGATGTTGAGGTACTGAGTGATGATCGGATTATTGTGCGGCGGGATCGAGATGTGTCCGGAGTGGAAATTCCCTGCGAGGCCGGTCGTAGCGCAAGCAAACGCGAGGTCCTTCGACTCCGAGATTGCTCCGCTTCGCGGAACAATCTCTCCGCTCAGGATGACAGGAAAAACAAAATGCGGATGTATGGGACGCCTTGGCATGGGGAGGCGATGTTTGCTTCTCCTAATAGCGCACTCCTGGCGCGCATTTTTGTGCTCGAGCACGGCCATGGGAATGTGATCACGCCGTTGAGTTCGAGCCAGGCGGTGGCGGAGTTGTTTGCCCGGAGTTTTGTGCCGTTTCATCGGCACGAATATGTTGATTCAGCGCTGGAGTTCCTGCAGGAACTCGTGAATGCAGTCCCGGTGTATCGCTATGCATTCGAGCCTGACCAGAGTGCAGTAGAAAAGATCCGCGACTTCCATGACTGATTACTTGGCGTCGTTCCGAGCGGAGCCGTTTTTCAGGCGGAGGGAGGAATCTCCTCGTGCATTCATCAGTTGCGCCGGAGATCCCTCGTCCCGGCTGGTGAAAGCGCGGGACTTCGGGATGACGCCGGCATCAAGCTCATGACCGAAATGGCGGCTGACTCAAAGCTGTTCGAAGAGGTCGTACGTCCGTTGCTGGAGCAGGGCCTGAGCGTGCGGTTTCAGGCGCGCGGGGCCAGCATGTCTCCGGCAATTCGTGACGGAGAGATCGTCGAGGTTACTCCCGTAATCGTTACCAAATTACGAAAGGACGATATCGTCTTAGCAAAGTCTCATTGCGGCTTCCGGCTCCATCGGATCGTGCTGGCGGACCCCGAGAAGGACCTCTTTGTTACACGCGGGGACTGTGGCCAGGAAAACGATCCGGTACTGAGAGCGGACCAGATTCTCGGCCTGGCTCGGGCCAAGGAAGTGCGGGTAGGACGGAACATCTTGCAAGCTAGGTTCAGGGGTGTGGGTGGATGGCTGCTGCGGTCCGCGGCACGGCTGCAGTCTGTTGCGGACAAATCTGCTGCGCCCGGCGTTCTGGCTGACGGGATCCGAAGGAGAGCGCGCACTTGGCTGGCGATTTTGGGCATTCTGCTGTTCCTCGCCGTTGTTGCGGGTGCCCAAGTTGCGGTCGACACAACAACGTTCAACTCGGGAAGGTTGAACGGTGCCGGGGCAACCCTCACTGTGGCTCACACCACTGCTGGGGCAAATCGACTGTTGGTTGTAGGAGTATCGATCAACATTAGCAGTGGCCCAGGGGCTGGCGTAGTGGGTGTGACTTATAACGCTGCTCCGCTGAGTTTTGTCGGCGCGCACAACGATGCTGGCGGAACGCGGCGGGTAGAGATGTGGTATCTGCTGGCTCCGCCGACCGGCGGTCACAACGTTGTGGTCACAGTGAACACCGCGGGAGCTCAGGAAGGCGTGGTTGCGGGCGCTACAACGTTCACTGGAGTCGATCAGACTGTCCCACTCGGCACGTTTGTCTCCGCCGACGGTGCGGCAGCTACGTGCACAGGAACTGCAACCGGTTGCAGCGCTCTTGACGTTCCCAGTGTTGTGAACGGCATGGTAATTGACACTCTAGCCACGGGAGGTACACAGACCGTGGCAGTCGGCAATTCCCAAACCGGGCAGTGGAATCAGAACACCGGTAACAATGCATCGGATGTGAGGGGAACCGGCAGTACTCGTCCGGGCGCACCTAGCGTACCCATATCGGAAACTTTCAGCGGGACCTCCAACTGGTCGCTGGGAGCGGTATCGATTAATCCGTCTAACGCGGACATTGGCGTCACGACCAGCGTGAGCGCGGTGGCTCTTGGCCAGAACTCCACCTACAACATCACCGTCAAGAACAACGGGCCATCGCCCGCGAACAATGTCGTTTTGACCGACACTCTCGCGCCGGGTCTCACACTCATTTCTACGACACCAAGCGCTGGCAGTTGCAGTGGCACCGGCCCGATCACTTGCACGCTTCCCACGCCACTGACGAGCGGCGCGAGCGTCACTATAGCTGTGGTTGTGAATGCGGCGGCGGCAGGTTTCTATCCCAACACGGCAACCATAACGGACTCGGGAACTCCTCCGGATTCCAATACCGGTAACAACACATACGTTGCGGTAGCGCCAGTGGTCAACGTGGTGTGCGCGTCCGGTGTTCCGCCGAACGGTGGAACGCTCACCGGAGTGGTCAATACGTACTTCCCCGGAACGGCCAACGTCTCGGCGGGTGCTACATCGATTCCCATTGGCACAGCAAACGGGAGCGGAACTATTGTTGCCGGAAGTGAACTGCTCGTCATTCAAATGCAGGACGCGAGCATCAATAGTTCGAACACCGTTGCCTATGGAAATGGCTCGACCGGCGCTGGATTCACGACGATCAACAACGCGGGAAACTATGAATTTGTGACGGCGACGGGTCCGGTAAGCGGCGGCAGTGTTCCGATTCTGGGTGCGGGTACGAATGGGGGACTGGTATTCGGTTACACTTCCGCGGCAGCTTCGGCAACGAAGGGGCAAAGCACGTTCCAGGTTGTGCTGGTTCCGCAATACAACAGCGCGACCCTCAGCAGTTCGGTGACTGCGGCCGCGTGGGATGGCAGTACGGGTGGAATTCTTGCGCTCGACATCGCCTCGACGTTGAACCTGGGCGGTTCGACCATTTCTCTCGATGGATTAGGATTCCGCGGCGGCGCTGGCATGCAGTTACAGGGTGGTGGCGGCGCGAATACCGATTTCGTCCAAGCGGCACCGGCCACTTACACAGGAATTGCGGAAGCCGGTTGGGATGCGCCCAAGGGCGAAGGTGTCGCGGGAACGCCGGCATGGGTAGAGTCCGCTAGCACGTTCCTCGCAACCGGCACCAATTATCCCAGCGGCACTGCCGGAGTGGATGGCAGCATGGCGCAGGGCGCGCCTGCGAACGCTGGCGGAGGCGCGACGGACGGTCATCCGAACGGTGCTAATCCGGGCGGGAATGATCAGAACGCGGGTGGCGGCGGAGGCGGCAACGGCGGAACTGGTGGAGAGGGCGGCGATTCGTGGAACACGAATGTGAGTTCCGGAGGAAATGGCGGAGCTGTTTTCCCTTCGACGATTGACCGCATCGCGATGGGCGGCGGTGGCGGCGCAGGAACTCGAAACAATTCGCCGGGAGACGCGCTGGCCAGTAGCGGTGCCGCGGGCGGCGGCATCGTTTTCATCCGTGCGTTCAGCTTCAGCGGGACCGCAACAATTTCTGCCAATGGTGCGGCAGCCTATAACGGTACATCGAATGACGCAGGAGGTGGCGGCGGAGCCGGTGGAACCATCGTGATGCTGGCCTCGAACGGCGGCGAAGGCGGCCTGACGCTGAGAGCAAACGGCGGCAGGGGTGGCGATGCGTGGGATTCTCAACCTTACAGCCTAGCTGATCGTCACGGACCGGGCGGTGGCGGTGGCGGAGGTGTGATTTTCGTATCCGCCGCTCCTGCAAGCGCGAGCGTTACAGGAGGAGTGAACGGAACTACGCTTACACCTGGTGTTGCATACGGCGCGACCTCTGGTAGTGGAGGAAGCAGTTCGACCAGTGCGACGCTTTCTCAGGTTACAGGACTTCAATCGACCGCAGTTTGCACCCGACTACCCGATCTGACCATTACCAAATCTCACGTTGGAACGAGTTTCACGCGTGGATCGGCTGCGGCGTATACACTGTCGGTTACAAACGTCAGCACTCTTGGTGCTACCAGCGGTCTGGTTACAGTGAACGATACGCTGCCGTTCGGAATCACTCCGACGGGTGCGAGCGGGACCGGTTGGACGTGCACGATTACGGGACAAACTGTCAGTTGCACTCGCTCTGACGTACTGGCCGTGGCGGGAACCTATCCTTCCATCACGGTCAATACCACGGTCACTCCGCAAGCTCCTGCCACGCTAATCAATACGGGCACCGTTGGGGGTGGAGGAGATGTCACTCCACTGAATGATTCAAGTACCGATACCGTTGCCGTGGTTTCGACGGCCGACATGAGTGTGACCGACTCCGGCTCTCCGAATCCGGTTGCCACAAACGGCAGCATCACTTACACGGTGGTGGTCACGGACAATGGTCCGAGTGCGGCGGACAATGCCACTCTCGTGCTGTCGGTACCGAACTCCACTACTTTTAGCTCCCTCGTTGCACCAGCGGGCTGGAGCTGTCAATCGCCAAGCCCGGGAGGAACCGGAAGTGTGGTGTGCACCAATGCGAATCTGGCGACTGGAAGTCCAGCGACTTTCACGTTTATTGCAAAGGTAGCAACCGGCACGACAAATGGAACGGTCATCACCGCCACGGCGACGGTGAGTTCGTCCGTGTTGGACACCATTCCGGCAAATAACACTGCAACGGTCACAACGATCGTCGGCGGATCCGGACCGAATCTTTCGGTAACGAATATTGCTTCGCCCAATCCGGTGCAGGCGGGTAGCTCGATCACGTATACACAAGTGGTGACCAACACCGGTTCCTCGGCGATCACCAATGGAACCTTTACCGAGGCTACGCCTGCGAATACGACATTCGTATCGATCACTCCTCCGGCTGGTTGGAGCTGCGTGGGCTTCCCGGCGTCTCCTTGCACCGCGGCCAGCGTTGGAGCCGGAGCCTCGGGAACATTCTCCGTCGTCTACACCGTGAATGGGGCTACTCCTGCCGGAACCGTCATCTCGGATACGGTTACAGTGAATGCTACGAATCAGTCCTTTGGGGCCAACTCGGCCACAGCTACGGATGTAGTTGCGAGCGCTACGCAGGCGGATGTGGCTTTGAGTACTGTCGCTACTCCGTCGACGGTATACGCAGGCAATAGCATTACCTACACGCAAAGAGTGACGAACAACGGCCCTGCGGCAGCCACAGGCGTCAGTTTCACGGAAGCGACGCCGACGAATACGACATTCCAGTCGGCGTCGGCTCCTGCAGGTTGGAGCTGCACCACCCCTGCGGTGGGCGGGACGGGAACAATCACCTGCACAGATACCGCGAATCTGAGTTCAGGAAATACTGCCGACATCGTGGTGGTGCTCAATGTCCCGTCGAGCGTTGCGATAGGAACGATTACTGCGACGTCGTCTGTATCGGCGACCACGTCTGACCCGACATCGAGTAACAACAGCACGTCGGTAACGACGAGTGTAAACGTGGCGTGCGACCTCGCGGTCACGAACGCTGGAACTCCAAGCCCGGTCGCTGCTGGAAACACCATCACGTATACGCAGGTAGTAACTAACCTTGGCCCCAGCAATTGCAGCGGCGCAGCTTTTACTGAGGCGACTCCCAATAATTCGAGTTGGGTTTCCGATGTGGTCGTCAACGCGGGCGGGGCAACCTGGTCGTGCCCGAGCGCTGCACCGATCTCATGCACCACCAGTTCCAGTATTCCGCCCGGATCAACCGGCACGATTACTGCAGTCTACCGAGTTACCGCGGGCACGGCAGGCGGGACGCTCATCAATGACACGGCAACGGTCGCTTCAACCACTCGCGATCTGAATGCAGCGAATAACTCTGCCACCGTGACGATCCCGGTGTCTTCGGGCTCGCAGGCTGATTTGAGCGTTACCAACAGCGCGAGTCCCAATCCGGTCACGGCTGGAAACAACATCACTTACACCCAGACTGTGACGAATTCTGGCCAAGCTACAGCCAATGCTCCAGTCCTAAGCGAAACGCTCCCGGCAGGCACGACTCCGGTATCGTTGACCGGCCCTGCGGGCTGGACATGTGTTTTGGGTACCTTGAAGTGCACCGCCTCGGCGACAATGCCGGCCAACACAACCGCTTCCTTTACTTTTGTGGTCACGGTGGGAGCAACTGTCGCGTCGGGCACGACCATCACCCAAACAGATTCGGTTGCTTCGACCACGACAGATCCCAACGGCGCCAACAACAGCGCCGCAGTAAACACCATTGTCGCGGGTACAGCGGATCTGTCTATTACGAATACGGCAAACCCAGTTCCAGTGCTGGCAAATGCCACGATCACGTATACCCAGGTTGTCACCAACAGTGGCCCGAGCACTGCCACAAGTGTCAACGTGGTTGAGACCTTGCCCGCCAACACAACTGCGCAGACTCTGACGGGGACTGCTGGATGGACCTGCGTACTCGGAACGCTGACATGCTCCAATCCCAGCTTTGCGGCGGGGACGGGCACGATTACTTACACGGTGCTGGTGAACAACGCTACCCCAGCGGGCACAGCGATCAACGAAACTGCTACCGTAAGTACATCGATTACGGACTCCAACCCGGCGAACAATAGTGCAACAGCGTCTGATGTCGTGGCGACCGCGACGCAGTCGGACCTAGTCGTAACGAACTCTGCTGCGCCGACATCAGTTTCGCCATTCGGTCTTGTGACGTATACCCAGACAGTTACGAACAAAGGACCAGCTGTCGCGAGCGGTGCCACGTTCACGCAGGTGACACCTCCGAACACAACCTTCCAGTCGATTACTCCGCCTGCCGGGTGGACATGCGGAACGAAACCAGCTGTCGGAGGTACGGGAACAATCACGTGCACCGCCAGTGGCACTCTCGCAGTGAACAGTTCGGGGACGTTTACGCTAGTCCTGCAGGTGAATTCGAACACCCCCTCGGGAACCAACATCACCGAGACCGCGACTGCAACCGCTACGAACATCGTTCCCAGCCTTACATCCAATACCGCGAGCACCACTGTTGTCGTGGCCGACGCTAATAGCGCAGACGTGGCGATTGTCAAAACAGCGACACCTAATCCGGTTACGCAAGGGACTCCGGCCACCTACACGCTGACGGTGACAAACAATGGACCGGCGTCAGCCACAAACGTGACCGTGACGGACACGCTCCCATCGAGCGAAATATTCCTGTCGGCGACGAGTACGTCAGGGTCCTGTTCCGAAGCGGGTGGCACCGTGGCGTGTTTACTCGGCACGATGGCGAATGCCGGAACAGCGACGATAACGATTCTTGCAGTACCGGGACAGCCAGGGGTGATCTCAAACACGGCGACAGTCGATGCGGATCAAAACGATGCGAACCTGGCGAACAACTCGTCGACCCAGAATGAAGTCGTCGTCGCCCCGACGAAAATCAATTTGCAGTCGTTCTCAGCTCACTTCGGAATCGACAGCAACGGAGCAAATCGTGTTGTGTTGAACTGGAAGACTGGTGGCGAAGCGCACAATCTTGGGTTCAACGTCTATCGAGAGCAGGGCGGGAACCGTGTGCGCGTGAACCCGTCGATTATCGCGGGATCGGCCCTCCTGATGAGCGGTGCCTTGCCTCGCCATTCCGCCAAGAGCTACGCGTGGATCGATCCGTCTGTTCCTGGGAGTGGAGCATCCTACTGGCTTGAGGACATCGACGTGAACGGAACGCGCACGATGCACGGGCCAATCATGGCGGAGGGGACGACGGCTATTTTTGAGGCGACCGCAGCTCAAACCCGAATGTTGAGTCAGATCAGCCAAGCGCAACCTCCGCTGCCTGGCATCCACGATAGTCACTACACCGAGGCGGTTGCTTCGGCCAGTTCGGTTGCACAATGGCAACTCGAAAAACAGTTTGAGATTGCGTCTCATCCGGCTGTGAAGATCGAGGTGCGACATGAGGGCTGGTACCGGGTCGGTCAACCGGAGTTAGTAAAGGCAGGATTGGATCCAAATGTGGATGCTGCGACGTTGCATCTCTATGCAGAGGCACTAGAGTTGCCCATCCAGGTCAGCGGTGCGACTCCAGGTCCGGGAGGCTTCGGTCCGCAGGCTGCCATCAATTTTTACGGAACCGCTTTTGACACGGTCTTTTCCGGGACGCGAGTGTACTGGCTGACTGCTGGAGAGCATCGCGGCGCCCGCATTCGGCGGATACCTGCTTCTACCGGTTCCAATGCCCCTCCAGCGAGCTACCCGGCGACAGTGGAGTTGAAGCAGCACACTGTTTACTTCTCGGCATTAATTACTACCGATGGTCAGAACTTCTTTGGTTCGATCGTGTCTTCCAGTCCACTGGATCAGGCTCTGTCAGTTCCGCACCTTGATACCACGTCTTCGCAGGTGCCTCGACTGGAGGTCTCGCTCCGGGGAATCATTGTTGGTGTTCCACATGACGTATCCGTTGCACTGAACGGAACCAACCTGGGCGACGTCACTTTTACTGGTCAGGCCAAAGGGACGTTGGCCATCGACATACCGGCCGGTATCTTGCGGCCATGGAACAATACGGTAACGCTGACGGCCCGGAATGGCGACTACGATACCAGCCTCGTCGACTATATTCGGGTCTCATACCCTCATAAGTACGTTGCCGATTCAGATCGGCTGAAGTTCACTGCGTCGCCCGGCGAAGAGATTGCGGTGGACAATTTCTCCAGTGCGCCGGTTGTGCTGGATATCACGGATCCCAACCATCCTGTGCATTTGACGCCACGCGTAACGGTCCAGGACGGCAAGTATCAGATTGCTGTTCAAGTTCCGTTCACCACAACGAACCCGCAGGCATCCCTGCACACGTTGCTGGCCGTGGCGCAGGACCGTATCTCGTCAGCACCGTTGGTTATGGCGAATCGTCCCTCGCACTGGCACGCCGCGCAGCCGGGCTCGGATATTGCGATGGTTACCTATGGCGGTTTTGCCACAACGCTATTGCCACTAATACGCGCGCACCAGGCGGAAGGAAAGACCTCGGCGGTTGTGCCCGTGGTTGAGTTGTACGACGAATTCAACTTTGGCGAGCACAGCCCAGTTGCCATCAAACGGTTCCTGCAATCGGCCAAGAAGAATTGGAAAAAGCCGCCGGCATATCTGCTGTTGAATGGCAGGGCATCGTTTGACCCCAGAAACTATCTCGGTTTTGGAAATCTTGATTTAGTTCCGACCGCGATCGTTCCCACCTCCACCATGATGACTTCTTCCGACGACTGGTTTTCGGACTTTAAGGACAATGGCATGCCAACGATTGCAACTGGGCGATTGCCAGTCAGTAACAGGGAAGAAGCCATAACGGTGATCGGGAAGATCTCATCATACGAAAGCCAATCGACCGATGGTCCCTGGAATTCCAATGCCCTGTTTGTGGCTGATAAGGATGACGTCGAGAGCTTTACGCAGGACAGCCAGTCGGTTCAAACCGGCCTGCCTGCCACGGTGACCATCACAAATGTGTTCGTTGATAACGTAGGCACGGCGGCGGCTCGCACGAATGTCGTGAACGCAATCAACTCAGGGCAGGGACTCGTTAATTATCTGGGGCACGGATCGGAAGATCAGTGGGCCGGTTCCAACATCTTCGATCAAAATACGGCAGGATCGCTGAACAACGGCAGACAACTTCCTGTGTTCCTCATCATGGACTGCCTGAACGGATTCTTCCACGATGTGTATGCGGAGCCGCTGGCGGTCACGCTCATGCTATCTCCGAACGGCGGAGCGTCAGCCGTGGTGGCATCGAGCGGTCTGAATCAGCCTGCTCCACAGACCATTCTCGATGCCATGATCGTGCAGAGTATCTTCACTAGCAAGGGTGCTACGGTCGGTGAAGCACTGGTCACTGCGAAGTCAGGCATCAGTGATACCGACGTACGGCGCACCTTTATCTTGTTCGGCGATCCGGCGATGAAAATCAAATCACCAGCAGCCGCTGACCCAACTCACTAGATGAGTGGTGGGCGGGCTATTGGCTGCTCCTGCGACAAAGGACCGACAAAGCGCGCTTATCGTTCGCCCCGCAGTCCTCTCCTTGCCGGATATACTAGTCAGCGTGAACGTCCGCCAACACGCTGCCCACTCGGCCGTTGAGGTTGTCCCGCACTACAACACGCAGTCGGTAGGTGCCCGGGGGCAAGTTCAACGTGTCACCGAACCCCAAGCCCATCGCCTCCAATTGCTTCATTTGTTCTGAATTGAGATTCAGGTTGTAGCTTTTGTCCTGCTTTGAAGCTGTGTTTCCATCCGGCGTAAGGACGGCGTAAGAAATTTCGAGAAACACATGATTGTTGTCTGCCGTGTCCACCTTGATACCCGCGGGAGCAATCACGGTCGAGAAGGGTACTTTCTTTTTGCCGTCGGCCATTGTTTGAGGCTGAACGACCACGCGCAAAGGAACACCCGTATAGTCCAACGGCGAGCGCAACGCGGCGTCAATATCGAATCGAGCCGAGGTCACAGGATCGACCGTCGTCTGCGTCAGGTAATAGCCCTTTCTCGCGCGGACGTTGTAGTTTCCTACCTTCACAGTAATCTTGCGCCAACCTGCCCGTCGGTTGCTCTTATCGACCGGATAGGTGAGCATGTAATAGTGCGAGCCATCCTGGGCCGCGGTTCGGATGGCTCCACTAGTGTCGTTGGTGTTGACGAACGCGTGTCCGCCGGTCATGTCGGCAAAGCTCTGCATGGTTGTGAGGATATCGCGCTGGCGATTGGAAGAGTCGGCAAGCATGGCCCCGGGAAACGTGTTTTGCATCCGGGTCGTGTGCAAGGTTGCATCGACGTTCGAAGTTAAGAGTCCGCGCGCATCGACCGGATATACGGCAATCATCTGGTCAGTGAGTTCCTGCATCACGTGTTGGTACACCGAGAACTGGGTGCCACTACTGAGGCGCGCCGTGGCGGGGTCGAGAGAGAAGGGGAAACCTCCGGTAATCCAGAGGAGGGACTTGCGTCCTGCAATGCCGCTGGTCCTCTGTGCAATCTGCTGGAAAGCGGTCAAAGTACTGTCTGCCGCTGCGGCAGAAATAAATGTTGCGTAGTTGCCCTCGGAGACAGCACCTTTGGCCATCGCCCAGGCTTCGAAATCCACTCGAGGGTCTATCGAAATCGCACTCCCGCTGGGCCCGATGGACGTGGCACCGGGGGATACCGTAACTGCTCCATTCAACCCAGTGCCCGTGCCCTTGGAGCCAAAATCAGAAATCGCGGCCTGATCAATGCGGTCACTGGCGGTGAAGCGGCTGTGCAGTTTTTGTACCGTCGCAATGAGATCCGCTGAACTTTGCGTGTAGTCATGCAGTACTTTGAGTCCATCGTTCTCAACGGACACGACTTGGTAGAGGCTGTCAGGCTCAAGCGCCTTTGACAGAAAGGCAATCACCTGCTGCCTGGACCGTGACTGATCGAGAAAGGGCGTATTGACCATATCTAAGGCAACGATGACCAGGCGTTGAGGGGCACGGTTCGCGATGGCAAGTTCGTTACTTGCTACGTTGGGTTTGTTCGGAATCGGAGGATTGTTTACAGGTGCGGCGATAGGGATAATCTCATCGATGCTGGAGATCAACTGATCCTTGCCGTTCTCCAGTAGGCGGAAGTCTTCTTTCTTCAACCCGGTAATAGGCTTGCCATCCTTGTCAGTGACTACGACTGGTACCAGCACATACTGAGCTTTGCTGGAAAAAGTTAGAGGGGTCTTTTCGTACTCCTGGTACTCGAATGGCCGATATTCAGTCAGATCGACTGAGCGTGAAAAATCGGGGATGGGCGTCGGCACGGTGTTTTTCTGCTGCCCCCGCGCCCCTGTGATGATGAGTAAACTGAAAACGATCAGAAGAAGAGAATTGCGGACAGGATGCGGCATACGATCCTCCCTAACTAGATGAACACAGCGTCGGGCAAATCGATGCTTAAATTCTGGGTCTTCGCAATGCTTTTTTAATCGTTTATGCGCTCTGCTCCTTCTCACTAATTTGGACCCAGTTAGTCCAGTTCCAGACTACGAAGCCATCGACGGCACGGCCGGCAGACCTGCTGTCTGCCGGAGAGGTTCTGCCAAAGAACGCATGACTTTCGCGAATCCCGCGAAGTCCAGGGATTGCGGACCGTCGGACAAGGCACGCTCGGGGCATGGATGCACTTCAATGATGAGACCGTCCGCGCCCACCGCCACCGCGGCACGCGAGACCGCTGCGATCAGACTTTGCTTGCCCGTTCCGTGCGAGGGGTCGGCGATTACCGGCAGATGCGATAGATCGCGCGCCAGTGCGACTGCCGCCAAGTCTATGGTGTTGCGCATCTCAGTTTCGAAAGTCTTGATGCCTCGCTCGCAGAGCACTACCTGATGGTTACCCCCCGAAAGTAGGTATTCGGCGGCGAGCAGCCATTCTTTGACTGTAGCTGACGGGCCCCGTTTGAGCAGCACCGGTTTGTTGACGGTGGCAAGCCGCCGCAGCAGCGCAAAGTTCTGCATGTTGCGGGCTCCAACCTGAAGCATGTCGACATGTTCGCAGATGATGTCGATATCCTCAGTGCTCATCACCTCGGTGATGACGGGGAGTCCGGTTTCCTCTTTTGCCTCGCGCAGAATCTTTAGCGCCTCAATCCCCAGGCCTTGAAAGTCGTACGGCGAGGTGCGCGGCTTATAGGCTCCGCCGCGAAGCATGGACGCTCCGGCGCTCTTCACAGCACGCGCGGTATCCAGAAGTTGATCTCGAGATTCCACCGAACATGGTCCGGCAATCACGACCACCTCCGGACCGCCAATGGACACGCCGTTGATTTTGACAATCGAGCGCTCGGGTTTCACCTGGCGGCTCACGAGCTTGAAGGGCTGGGCAATGGCTACGACGTTTTCCACTCCCGGGGCCACCTGGAGGGCTTCAATCTCGTGGCGCCGCCCGCTGCCGACTGCCGCGACGATGGTCTTTTCGGTGCCGCGGGTGACGTGAGGCTGGTACCCGGCCTCGCGAATACGCTCGATCACGTGGTTGATCTCCTGTTCGGTAGCCTTCTCAGACATGTTGACAATCATGGGACTGCGGTCTCCTTTGTGAGCGTTCGCCCAAAAAAACGAAAGCCGCGATCTGAATCGCGGCTGCGGGTGAAGCTTGGTTTATTCGGTCGGCCTCTAGGTGGCCATCCTTTCTCCAAGCTGCACTGCAGCCGTTACCCAAGTAAATCGGTAGTAACGAGCGGCTTCGCTGCTTGGAGTAAATCGAGTCACAGGAATCTTTGATTCAGGCGAGTCAATCGCCCGATTGTTTTGTATCCGCTTCTTCTTTCTATTGCAACGAGCTGGCCACACTGGAGAATGCGTTGTTGGCGTTGGAACCGATCAAGCGCACGGTACCGACGACCAGAACCAAAATCACGGCCAACATCACCGCATATTCAGCGATATCTTGCCCGGCCTCTTCGCACCACAGCCTGCGAATCATTGTGTACATTTTCTCTCCTCCATGGCGAACTGGCAGCCCCTTGTGAGAAGGACGGACTGACCTGGGAACTACGGTGCACACATCATGCACGCGTCCGGATACGCTTGTCAAATGCTGTTTTAGTGCGAGGGAAAAGGATGTCTATTCGTTTGCACTATTCGACTGGTGCAGGTTCTGGGCCATTCCCGGAGAACTGGTGGAACCCGGAAGTACCGACTGTGCAGAGTGTTGGGTAATCTGCAAGAGACGGTTCGGCAGTAGTCCGAGATACAAGGTAGCTACAATGCTGATGGCCAATGCCACTCCCAAACCCGGCGAGATCGGAGCAACTGGCACTTCTTTGCGAGATTCTCGCATGTACATCATGACGATGATCCGCAGGTAATAATAGGCGCCGATGGCACTGTTCAGCACGCCAATAATAGTGAGCCAGACCAGATTTGCCCGGAGAGCTGCGCTGAACACGTAGAACTTCGCGAAAAAGCCACCCGTCATCGGAATTCCGATCAATGACAGCAAGAAAATCGTTAAGGTGGCGGCCAAGAGGGGCGAGCTTCGTCCCAAACCTTCATAATCCTCCAAGGTCACGTAGCGCTCGCCGGCGTTGGCAAAGTGGCTGACTACGGCAAATGCGCCTACATTCATGGCAGCGTAAGCCGCGGTGTAAAACATCGCCGCCGAGATCCCGCTCAGCGAGTTCTCCGGGGTGGTCATGGCAAATGCCACCAGCAGGTATCCAGCGTGTGCGATGGAAGAGTAGGCAAGAAGACGCTTTACATTGCCTTGAACCAGCGCACCGACGTTCCCAAGCGTCATGGACAGTGCAGCGGCCACCCAGAGGAACCAGTAGCGCCCGGGTGCATTGATGGAAAACACAACACGTAGTAGAACGGCGAAGGCCGCGGCCTTGGGAGCCGTGGACATGAACCCGACAACCGGGGCAGGAGCCCCTTCGTATACGTCCGGGGTCCACACGTGAAAGGGGGCGGCTGCGACCTTAAAACCTAGCCCGACAAACATCAGAGCCATAGCGACGTAGACAAGCATTTCGGCCGGCGTGGTCTGTAGTTTTTGGCCGATAGCCTCGATGTTGGTCGATCCAGTTGCGCCGAAAATCAGTGCCACGCCATATAAGAAGAATGCTGTTGCGAAGGATCCCAGCAAGAAGTACTTCAGAGAGGATTCGCTGCTGGAAGCTTCATTTCGTCGGAACCCAGCCAGTATATAGGTAGAAATGGAGGAGATTTCCAGCCCTATGAAGATCAGGACCAATTCGATAGCGGAGGACATCAGCAACATTCCAACGGTGCCGAACAGGATCAGGGCGTAGTACTCGCCAGCTCGAATCTTCTGTACCGCCATGTATTCAAAAGAGCTGAGAATCACAACAGCGGCAATGGCGATGACCAGAAAACTGAAGAATGAACTGAAGCTATCGACCCTTACGGTGCCTGAGAACGCCAGTCCAGGAGAGTGCGACATATACCAGGTCGAGAGCAAACCGGCGACGGTTCCGATGAATGCTATGAGACCCAGGGTCTTCTGGCTTTTTTCCTCATCCACAAGCGGGTCGAGGACCATGACGATGATGCCGAAAATCGACAGAATCAGCACGGGCAGGATCCGGATGTAGTCCTCACCTTGAGGAATCGCTTGCAGTTGTGCGAGCGGGATCATCATTGACCCACCACCTTGCTGACCATCTGCGGGAAGGCTGCCAAAGCCGACTGCACTGCAGGATCAATCGCGGCCAGCCACAGGATGGGAGCAACGCCCATCACCAGCGCCGCCACGGCGCATGGCCACACAGCTGCTTTTTCGAATCCGGACATGTCGGCCATGGAATTGTTTATGGGATGCGTCACCTTGCCGTAGAAAACACGCTGGAACATCCACAGAAGGTAGCAGGCGCTCCAGATCACGCCGGTTGCGCCTAAGATTCCGTAAATCGGTTTTGCCTGAAATGCGCCATTCAGGACAAGGAACTCACCGACGAATCCGTTCAAGAGCGGAAGGCCGACGGAAGCCAGAACAATGAATAAATAAGATGTTGCGTAGACCGGCATGGGAGATGCGAGTCCACCGAATTCCGCGATCTCATATGTGTGGCGGCGTTCATGCAGAATCCCGGCCAGCATGAAGAGTCCGCCAGTCGATATGCCGTGCGCGAGCATGACGAACATGGCCCCATTTAACCCGGATTGCGTGAAGCTGAAAACACCCAGCACAACGAATCCCAGATGGCTGACCGACGAATACGCGATCAGCTTCTTCATATTCGGCTGCACCATCGCAACCAGCGCGCCATAGATGATGCCGATCAGCGCCAGGGCCATGATCCAGGGGGCATTGTGCCGAGCCTGCTCGGGGAACAGGCCAAGATTAAAGCGAAGCATTCCGTACGTGCCCATCTTTAGCAGGACGCCCGCCAGCAGCACAGAGCCTGCGGTTGGTGCTTCCACGTGTGCGTCCGGCAGCCAAGTGTGAAATGGGAACAACGGCACCTTTACTGCGAACGCCAGAAAGAAACCTAGAAAGAGCCACTGGGCGGCGGCAGGGAATTCGGGGATCTTTCCTGCCTGAATTTGTCTCTGTATCTCGACGAAATCGAAGGACGCGGGAGCGGTGTGCGCGTATAGCCACAAGATCGCCGCCAGCATGAACACTGACGCGATCATCGTGTACATGAAGAACTTCACCGCGGCATAAACCTTGCGCTCATGTCCGAAGACGCCAATCAGCAAAGCCATCGGAATCAGCGTGGCTTCCCAGAAGAAATAGAAGAGGAAAAGGTCGAGCGATGTGAAAACCCCGATCAGCGCGGTTTCGAGGATCAGAAGAAGGATGAAGAATTCCTTAACCCGGTCATGCACCGACTTCCACGAGATCAGCACGCACAGGGGAGTCAGGAATGTGGTCAGAACCACGAGCCACATCGATATGCCATCGATCGCCATGTGGTAGTGGATGTTGGGGCTCGAGATCCACTGCTTGTCCACTTCGAACTGGAAACCGGGCAGGTTTCGGTGGAAATGAACCGGAAGATGTATGGAAAGCCCGAACGTGATGAGCGATACGAGGAACGCGATGACGCGGATGTCACGATCCCGGCGCGGAAGCACTGTGAGAAGCAGGGCGCCCACCAGCGGTACAAACGTGACTAGAGTCAGAATGTAGGGGCTGAACGTATCGGTGCTCATTGTCTAATCCCCTTCCAGATCATGTAAGCGATCAGCACGGCCGCTCCGGCTGCAATCCAGCCCGCATACGAACGCAAATTGCCGGACTGCATGTGCCGTACTTCATCGGAAACATGACGCGCGCTGTCAGCGGCGTTGTTCACGCTATCGTCGATGACCTTGCGATCCACTCCTTGCCACAGAATGCTGTTCGATCCGTCGACCAGCGGCTTGACGAAAAGCTTGGCGTAGATCTCGTCCACGTAGTACTTGTTCACGACGGCGTCATAGAAGCTGCCAAGTGAGGTCGAGATCTTTTCAGGCAGGTACGGCTTGCTGACATACAGAATGTATGCAAGGGCTAATCCGCCGAATGAGAAGAGAACCGAGATCCCCATCAGCAGCCATTCTGTATTGCCTGAGCCTTCGGTGACCGCCTGCGGAAATTCCCCGAATACGGGTTCGAGGAAATGGCCAAAACCATGGTGAATGCCCACCAACCCGCCGACGAGAGAGAGAAGAGCGAGAACCATTAGGGGAGCGAGCATGACCATCGGGCTTTCATGAGGCTCGCCGTGCCCGTGATCGCCGTGTGCATGTGCCGCGTGCGCATGTCCGTGATCGTCGACCTGGATTCCTTTGTAGTCGCCCCAGAAAGTCATGAACAGCAGACGGAACATGTAAAAGGACGTGATGAAGGCCGTGATCGCGCCAATCACCCAGTACGCCGGGTTGGCCTCGAAGGCCTTCCAGAGGATTTCATCCTTGCTCCAAAAGCCTGCCAGTGGCGGAATTCCTGCAATCGCGGCGGTGGCAATCAGCATCACCGTGAACGTTGTTGGAATGTAGGTCTTGAGGCCACCCATCTTCCGCATGTCCTGTTCACCGCCAACGGCGTGAATGACGGAACCGGCGCCGAGGAAGAGCAGTCCTTTGAAGAAGGCATGCGTCATCAAATGGAAGATGCCAGCCGAAAAAGCTCCAACTCCGCAGGCCACGAACATGTAGCCCAGTTGCGAAACGGTGGAGTAGGCGAGGACTTTCTTAATGTCGGTTTGCGTGATGCCGATCGTGGCCGCGAACAGAGCAGTGAGGGTTCCGATGATCGCAACAACTGTCAGCGCGATAGGCGCCCGCTCAAAGATCACATGGGACCGGGCCACCATGTAGACGCCAGCGGTGACCATGGTTGCGGCGTGAATCAACGCGGAAACCGGTGTCGGGCCCTCCATGGCGTCTGGAAGCCAGACGTAGAGCGGGATCTGGGCTGACTTGCCGCAGGCTCCCACCATCAGCAGAATCCCGATCGCGGTGAGCAGCCCTGGTCCGGAGCTTTCAACTCCCAGCGGAGCCACCTTGGCGAAGACGTCAGTGAAGTTGAGCGATCCAAAATGCTGAATGATCAGGAAAAGCCCGATCAGAAATCCGAAGTCGCCGATGCGGTTAACGATGAACGCTTTCTTGCCTGCTGAGGCGGCAGAGTCTTTCGTGAACCAGAACCCGATCAGAAGATAGGACGCGAGGCCGACGCCCTCCCACCCGACAAACATCATCAGATAGTTGTCCGCCAGGATCAGGGTGAGCATGAAAAACATGAACAGGTTCAGGTAGGTGAAGAACCTGTAATAGCTGGGATCATCCGACATGTAGCCGACGGAGTAGACATGGATCAGAAATCCGACTCCGGTGACGACCAGAAGCATGACGAGCGAAAGTTGATCGAGATAGAAGGCAAAGTCGGCCGTGAAGTAGTTAGGGAGCCCGATACTTCCCGAACGGATCCAGTGGGCCAACTGAAAAACGTAAGGTGCGGTAGCCGAGGAAAATCCGAGCGCAATCTTGAGCGCCAGCGCGAACGCTAGCCCCGGGAATACCAGGGCAATGGTCGTGACAGCCTTCTTCGACGACCGGCGGCCCAGGAATCCGTTGATGGCCGCACCCGCCAGCGGCAGCGTCGGAATCAGCCAGAGATAAGGGTTCTGCGTCATAGTTTGAGCAGGTTCACCTGGTCGACATTCAGGGTTTCGCGCGTGCGGTACACCGAGATGATGATTGCCAGTCCCACCGCCGCTTCGGCGGCGGCGACCACCATCACGAAGAAGACGAAAACTTGTCCCGACAACGTATGCCAATGAGCTGCGAATGCCACGAAAGACAGATTCACGCCATTGAGCATCAACTCAATCGACATGAAGATTGTGATGATGTTGCGCTTGATCAGAAATCCGGTAACGCCACAGGCGAACAGGATTCCACTCAGCACGAGGTAATACGAAAGCGGGACCATTAGTCTTTCACCTTCTGAGGCGGCCCACCCGGAGCCGTGGGTCTGCTTGCCAGAACAACCGCGCCCATGATCGCAACTAGAATCAAAATCGAAGTGATCTCAAACGGTAGTAAGAACTCATGAAAGAGCAGGGGGCCGATGGTTTCAGGGGAGCCGGGCACCGAACGCGCTGGGATCGAAGCAGAGTCCCACACGCCTGCGTTCACGGCCTCTGTTCCCGAATGTTTCAGGACCACCCATGCCACAAGAAGGCTGCCCAAAAGCATGCCGGGAATGCCGAACATAAATGCGACGCGACTGCCTTGTGTCCGCTCTTCTTCTCCCGCGTTCAATAGCATGATGGTGAAGACAAATAGCACCATGATGGCACCGGCGTAGACAATTACCTGAACGGCCGCGACGAACTCTGCGCCCAGCAGGAGGTACTCCCCCGCAAGCGCCGCCATCACGGCAATCAACGACAGCGCGCTGTTGATCGGATGCCGCTGCACGAGCAGGTTCACCGCGCCGGCGACAGCGATCGCTCCGAAGACCAGGAACAGAACTAAATGGACACTGATCATGATTCGATCTTGGAGTGGTCAGTGGCTGAACACTGATCACTGAGAGACTGTTCTTTCACCATGCAACTGCAATTGCCGTCGCAATCAGATTCACTAACGCGAGCGGCAGCAGGAATTTCCAGCCGAATGCCATGAGCTGGTCGTAGCGGAAACGCGGCAGCGTGCCGCGCACCCAGATATAAATAAAGAGAAATACGAAAACCTTGGCGCAGAACCACAACACCGGAAGAAGCGCCTGGACTATTGCCGGCCCGAAGATCGGTCCATTCCACCCGCCCAGAAACAGCAGTGTCGCAAGGCAACCGACAGTGATCATGTTCGCGTATTCTGCCATGAAGAACATCGCGAACTTCATCGCGCTGTACTCGGTGTGGTAGCCAGCCACCAGCTCTGTTTCGGCTTCCGGCAAGTCAAAGGGAATTCGGTTCGTCTCTGCGTAGGCTGCCATCAGGTAACAGAAGAAAGCCACGGGCTGAACAAAAATATTCCAGTGCGGAATGAATCCCCAGAAGTGGCCTTGCTGAGCATGAACGATGTCGGTCAGGCTGAAGCTACCGGCTAAAATCAGTACGCCGACAAGGGATAGCCCGAGCGAAATCTCATAACTGACCATCTGCGCACTCGCGCGCAACCCGCCGAGAAGGGAATACTTGTTATTCGACGACCACCCAGCCAGCGCCACTCCATACACCCCAATCGAAGTGACTCCGAGGATCAGAAGCAGACCAGTGTTGACGTCAGTGGTGATCTGTAGAGGGAAGCTGTAGCCAAACAGAGTGATCGAGTTGCCGAAAGGAATTACGGCAATCGAAGTCAGCGCGAAGACGACCGCGATCAGGGGCGCAGCCAGAAACAGTGGCTTGTAGACGTGCGGCGGCGTCAGATCTTCTTTGAAAAGGAATTTGATTCCGTCGGCTGCAGGCTGCAACAACCCGAATGGGCCTACCCGAGTCGGGCCCCACCGGTTCTGCATGCGCCCGACGACTTTGCGCTCGAGCCAAACTGTATAAGCGACCGCAGTCAGCAAAACGAGCAAGACGATTGCCGACTTGATCACCGAAGCCAGGATGTAGATCCAGATTGGCAAGAACCGACGGTCCTCTCTTAATTGCCAATGAGATATGGCATATAGGAGCTCTGCTCATAGCTCACTGCTTAGTGCGTACTGAAATTAGTCTGCCGCGACTTCTGCAGGCTTGACTTCGTGACTCTCCAAAACAGATTTCAGAGCCCGCGAATAGCGCCCGAGCGTCCCTGAAGTAAATAAACTATCTTTGGCAGGCGAGATGGATTCCGCCTTGTGCGCGACGCCGGGCCCGCTCTTCTCGAGCGACGTGTGCTCGCTGTTTCCCGCGAGCAGATTGATGCGCGATACGTCATACCCGGGAACCAACCGCTGGATCTCGTCCAGAATTGCGATCGGATCCAAGGGACTCAACTTTGGTTCCAGTCCCTGATTCTCGAGCCAAACCGAGTGGCGATCCGCTTCGCCGGACTGTGCGCCGCGCGACTGGCCCATATCTGCGTGTACTCCGCTGCCAAAGGGCACGAGTTTGCGGATGTCGTGACCCATGGCATCCGCAATGCGCACGATCATTTCAAAGTCGGGCTTCGCCCCTGAGACTTCGCCCGCTTTCTTGACTAGTTGTATGTCGCCGCAGGTGTTTGTCATCGAACCGGATTTCTCGTACGCGTTGCTGGCAGGCAAGACGACATCCGCCATGATGGCGGTTTCGGTCAGGAACATATCCTGCACAACCACGAAAGCTTTCGAGAAGCTAAACGGATCGATTTCTAATCGGCTTACGGGATTCGAGCCTACGACGTAGAGCGCCTTGAGCTTCCCAGCTTTTGCCGCCTCCACCATGCCCGCTTCGTCCAGTCCGACTTGCTGAGGGATTCCCGCCCACTCGGTGTGGAAGGCTCCTCCTGCAGTGAGAGGGTGGTATCCGGGCAGCAGATCGGGATATAAACCCATATCAGCCGCACCGCGAGAATTCGAGTAATCGCCCAGACAAACAAACTTCGCGCCCCGGATTCCCGAGCCGAACGAGATCAGGCTGGCGATGTCTTTGCCGCGGATCTCAGAGCCAAAAATGATTACGAGTTTTTCTTCGCCGCGCAATTTATCGCGCAGGGCGGTCCATGCATCTTTGGACGTTGTTGGGTTGGAGATCGCGTCGGCCGCGCTATCGTCTCCGGCGAGAAATGCCGCCACTTTACCTTCGCTGCCCAAAGTCACCTGCGTGAAACTCGTCGCCTGCCGCCGCAGCTTGATTGACTGTGCATTGATGACGTAGAGCCGCGCGCGATGCAGCCGCACATTGTTGCGAATTTGCCATGCCAGCAGCGGATGCTGCTCGGTAGGATCATTCCCAATCAGCAGGATTGCTGGTGCCGTGAAGATATCTGCCATGCTGGCGGTGGCGTCCGCCTTGCCGCGAAGGGCTGCCACGAGGGTAGGGAAATCCGCCGTGCGATGATGATCGACGTTATTGGTCTGCAGCACAGTGCGAACAAACTTGGAAAGGAGATACGCCTCCTCGTTTGTGGTACGCGTTGAGCCAATCACGCCGATCGCAGATCCACCGTCTTTGTCCCGGACCACGGCGAATTTGTTTCCAACCAGCTCAAACGCTTCTTCCCAAGTTGCGGGTGTCAGCTTTCCATTCTTCCGAATCAGTGGCTGCTTCAGACGTTCTTCGTGGCTGGCGAAATCGAATCCGTAGCGTCCCTTGATGCATAGGAAGTCGCCGTTCGTTCCGCTCTTGTCGCGATTGTCGCCGCGAACGATCTCCATGCCGGTGTCCGAGCGCCGGACTCCCAACGTAGTTTTGCATCCATCGCCGCAGTGGGTGCAGACCGTACTGACGTGCTTCATTTCCCACGGGCGGGTCTTATAGCGATATGCACCTGACGTCAGCGCACCGACTGGGCAGATATCGATGCACATGCCGCACTCTTCGCACTCCAGATGGTCCCCTTTGTTGGGCGCGATGAGAGAGCTTACGCCACGGTTCTGGACGCCAAGGGCCCACACGTCCATACCTTCGCCGCACACGCGCACGCAGCGATAACACAGAATGCAGCGCGGCCGGTCGAAGAACACCACCGGAGACCACTGCTGCTCCTCCTTGTGGTTCTTCGCCTCCATGAATTTGGATTCAGCGGCGCCATAGGAGAACGTCATGTCCTGCAATTCGCATTCGCCGCCCGCGTCGCACACCGGGCAATCCAGCGGATGGTTTCCGAGCAGTAACTCCAGCATCGACTTCCGAGCCTGCTTGATCTCCTCGCTCTCGGTGGTTACGGCCATGCCTTCGCTGATCACTGTTGTGCACGCAGTCTGGAGCTTAGGCATCTTCTCGATCTTCACCAGGCACATGCGGCAAGCGCCTTGCAAAGACAGATTGGGGTAGTAGCAGAAAGAAGGCACTTCAATGCCCACGCTTTTGCAGGCTTCAATAAGCAGCGTGCCCGCGGGAGCGGTGACTTTCTTGCCGTCGACCGTTAGGTTAATGTCTGGCATTTGAGATCTAGTGTGCTAGAGCCGGCAACTCCTCCGCCGCGCCTTCCTTTTCGTATGGGCAAGGTTTACCGTCGAGGTGATCCTCGAATTCTTTTCTGAACTTCTTCACGAACCCAATCGTTGGCATCGCGGCGGCGTCGCCTAGCGGACAGAACGTCCGGCCCAGCATGTTTTCTGCCAGGTACTGCATGTTGTCGATGTCTTTCTTCAGCCCACCGCCGGCATGGAATCGGATTAAAGTCTTCTTCAGCCAGTCGGTTCCTTCGCGGCATGGGATGCACCAGCCGCAGCTTTCATGCTGATAGAACTTCATCGTGCGCAGCGCGAATTTGACTATACATTGTGCATCGTCAATTACTACCACTCCACCGGAACCCAGCATGGACCCGGCTTTCATGACCGAATCAAAGTCCATTGCGACATCGACCTCATCTGCGGTCAGAACCGGGCAGGATGATCCTCCGGGTACCACTGCCTTCAGTTTCCGGCCATTCGGAATCCCGCCACCCACGTCATAAATCATCTTTTTGAGGTTGTAGCCCATCGGCAACTCATAGACGCCAGGTTTGGCGATGTTCCCGCTCAGGCAGAACAATCGCGTTCCCCCATTTTTGGGAGTGCCAAGCTTCGCATACCAGTCCGCGCCGCCAAGAATAATGTGGGGGACGTTCGCCAAAGTCTCGGCATTATTAATGATAGTGGGACCGCCCCACAGCCCGACTACCGCAGGGAAGGGCGGCCGAATGCGAGGTACGCCACGTTTGCCCTCAAGCGATTCCATCAGCGCAGATTCTTCCCCGACTTCGTAAGCCCCAGCGCCACCATGCCAGTAGACGTCGAAGTCGCGACCGCTGCCGAAGATGTTCTTGCCGATGAAACCCTTGGCGTAGGCGTCTTTGATCGCCTTCTGCATGATGTTGGAGAGATATCGGTACTCGCCGCGAATGTACACGTATCCACTCTTTGCGCCAATCGAAAGCCCAGCGATCATCACGCCTTCGATCACAGAGTGTGGATCGTGCTCGAAGATCAGCCTGTCTTTACAGGTTCCAGGCTCACTTTCATCGCCATTGCACAAAACATACTTGGGCTTGGCGGCCTGTTTGGGTACGAACGACCACTTCATCCCAGTGGAGAAACCCGCCCCGCCGCGACCGCGCAACCCGGAATTCTTGACCTCATTAATAATGGTGTCTGGCTCCATGCCGAGAGCCTTCTGCACCGCCTTATAGCCGTCGAGCTCGACGTAGCGGTTGATATCAGTCGCACCCATGCCAAAGCGCCGGGAGACGACTTTTACCTCGTCGGGATGAGAGACCAGATCAGCCATGAAAAAGATTGTTGATTGTTGAATTTCGGATTGTTGAATTAAGAACCATTTGGTTTTAGGTTTTCATTCAGCAATCAACAATCAAAATTCAACAATTGTCGTTACTGTGTTCCCTTCTTCTGGTAGTCATCGAGAATCGCGTCCATTTTTTCGGGCGTCAGATTCTCGTGAAAATCGTAGTTCACCTGCGCTGCTGGAGCCCAACTGCATGCTCCAATGCATTCCACTTCTTCCAGGGTGAACATGCCATCCGGGGTCGTCTGTTTGTGTCCGATCCCCAGTTTTTTTGCACAGTGATGCAGGATTTCTTCGCCGCCACGCACCATGCAACTGATGTTGGTGCACACCTGCACGTTGTACTTTCCTCGTGGCTTGCAGGTGAGCATCGAGTAGTAGCTGATCACATTGCGGACTTCGAGTTCGGTCAAGTGGAGACGACCAGCAATTTCTGTGATGACTTCATCTGACAAGAATCCAACTTCGTCCTGCGCATACAAGAGTGTTGGAACGAGCGCGGAGCGCTTGGTCGGATAATGGGGTACCATCTCCGCGAAACGAGCTTCGAATTCTTCAGAAAACTTCATGCTGAAATTTTCTCTGTGAAACCCTGTGTTCGCTCTGGTGAGAAAAATCCTTAACCACAGAGGACGCAGAGATTCACAGGGTTATCTGTCGATTTCCCCTAATACGATGTCGATGCTGCCGATTGCAGCGACTACATCTGCCAGCAGTCGTCCTTCGCACATCTTCGCCAGCGTCTGCAGATTCGCAAAGCAAGCCGACCGCATGTGCACCCTGTATGGCTTAGCCGTGCCATCGCTGACAATGTAGTAGCCCATCTCTCCGCGGGGAGACTCCACAGCCTGATAAACTTCACCCGCAGGAACCGCAAAGCCTTCCGTAATAATCTTGAAGTGATAGATGAGGGACTCCATTTGGGTCTTCATCTTTTCCCGGTCGGGAAGCACGATGCCAGGAGCGTCCGCCTTAATTGGCCCTTCCGGCATGCCATCGAGAGCTTGGCGCACAATCCCGATCGACTCGCGCAATTCCTGCACCCGACACATATAACGGGCGAAGACGTCGCCTTCCCCCGAGATCGGCACTTTGAACTGGAACTTCTCGTAGCTCGAGTACGGCATGTCGCGTCGCAGGTCGATATCTACGCCACTGCCGCGCAGTGTAGGTCCGGTTGCGCCCAGTGCGATTGCATCTTCTGCTGTCATCGTCGCCACGCCTTTGGTCCGCATCAGCCAGATCGGATTTCCCGTCAGCAGGTTTTCGTATTCATCCACTTTTTCGGGGAAATATCCCGCGAAATCCCGAACCCGGTCGAAGAAACCGATTGGCGGCTCCAGTGCAAGTCCGCCCACTCGGAAGTACGAGGTCATCATCCGCTGCCCGGAGACCATCTCGAACATCTTGAGGATCTCTTCGCGCTCGCGGAAGCAATATAAGAAGACCGTCATCGCACCGATATCCATGGCGTGAGTACCGAGCCACACCAGGTGTGAGTTGATTCGGGTCAGCTCATTCAACAGGACGCGCATCCACTGTGCTTTGGGCGGGATCTCCAGACCAAGCAGCTTTTCCACAGCCAGCACGTAGCACAGATTGTTGGTCAGAGGGCAGAGATAATCGATGCGGTCTGTAAGAGGCACCACCTGCTGGTAGAACTTGGCCTCGCAGGTCTTCTCAATTCCCGTGTGCAGGTAGCCGATGTCGGGCATCAACCGAACGACATTCTCTCCATCAATCTCCAGCAGAACGCGCAGCACTCCGTGTGTCGACGGATGCTGCGGGCCCATGTTCAGGATCATGGTGCGATCCTGGCCAGGTTCAACCACGGGAGTGGGAGCAAGGTGGGCCATCTTTTTCTCGTTTGAGCTAGCGGTAGCCCTCCACGGGATAGTCTTTGCGCAGAGGGTGGCCTTCCCAATCCTCGGGCATCATAATGCGCCTCAAATAAGGATGTCCGGCAAACCGCACGCCAAAGAGGTCGAAAATCTCGCGTTCAAAATAGTTCGCACCCGGCCATATAGAACACAAGGAATCAACATTCGGGCTGGAACTATTCAAGCGAACCTTTAAGCGAACGCGTTCTTTTTTGGGGATGGATAGCAGGTGGTATACGACCTCAAACCGGGGTTCGGCGGGATACCAATCCACGCAGGTTACGTCGGACAGGAAATTAAAAGGACAGGCTGCATCTTCGCGAAGAAGCGCGCAAGCCTCGCGGAGCGCGGACCGGTCGACGTTGATGGTCATCTCGTCGCGATCGAATTTGACTGCTTCGATTACATTGGGGTTCCAGTCCAGCAGTCGCGCCACCGCCGGATGGTTTTTTAGTTGTTCAACGTCAGTAATCGCAGGAGCCAAGGGCATTACCGGTGCTCCTCGCGGATCGAAGTCTCACCCCAGTCCAGAACGCCCTTCTTCCAGACGTAGAAGAAACCGACCAGAAAGATTCCGATGTACACCAGCATCTCCCAGAGGCCAAAACGCTTGAGTTGCCGGAGGATTACAGCCCAGGGGTAAATGAAGACTGCCTCGACATCGAACAGAATGAAGAGCATGGCCACCAGGTAGAACTTGACTGAAAAGCGCTGCCGGGAGTCTCCAACGGGGGTCATCCCGCATTCATAAGGTGACATTTTGGCCCGGGTGGGTTTACGCTGACCGATCAGCCACGAGAGCAGGACAATTGCGCCCGCAATGCCGCCCGCCATGATCATGTGGATCAGGAAAGGGAGGTAGCGAGCGAAGTAATTGTCGGGCATAGGAGGAGATAGATATAATTCGCGCCAGTGATGACTTAAACGTTCTAGATTATGGGGTTACACTCGCGAGTGTCAAGGGAAGTGGCGAACATTTTGCGGCGGAAGGGAGAATGATTTTGTAATTTTGCAATCGGGTAATTTTGTAATGTGAAAATCCGTCGCTAAAGCGGCTCTTTCTGAATACAGAACGTTTGAAATTACCCAATTACAAAATTACCAAATTGCAAAATCACTATGATTTTCGGGTTCAACACCGACGTTAAGCATGGCGACACCATCTACCACGTGCAGAGTGAAGCGCGCGAGGGAGAACAACTGCTCCAGACACAGGTATTTGTGCGTGGACGATGCATCGGAAAGAAAGCGACTTCCTATGCCGGGACGTCGACCGAGAGTCAATCTGGCGATACCCAAAAGGAGCAGCAACTGCGTGAGCAACACCGGCTGGTTCTCGACGCTATCCGTGAAGGCAGACTGGAGAATGTCTTGGATCGACCGGAGCCAGAAGTTCTGGCCACGGTGAAGGAACTGGAAGTGCAGTGGCTGAATGCTGATTCCGTGGTTGCCGACCGCAACCTGACAATGCAATTGCGCGTGACTGAAGGTGGAGCGGCGGCGTCAGGAGCGCGCCTGACGTTTCGCTTCGCTCGCCCGGGAGCCGCTCCCTTTTATACGCAGGCGGTTGCCGATTCCGGGGGAGGCGCCGAAATCAGAATCGAAGTCGAAGAAGCCGCTCTTCCCGATTCGTCCTTGCTGGTGCAGGCCAACTTTGAAGGCCGTACCGCTACAAGGAAATTTGTTCTCCGCAAAGCCGAATAATTCCTGTCGGACGGACGCATTCGTCCCCACCGCGCGAAGCGCCGGTCTCCCTTCCCCAGAACAGTCCGGTCGCGATACATTGGAATTCAAGACATGAAACTCCAAATTAACGGGGAAGAACGCACGTTCGCGGCGCCTGTTCCAACGCTGGCCGCTCTCGTCGAGTTGCTCGGCATGAAATCCGACCGCGTCGCCGTTGAACTCAACCGCGACATCGTTCCCCGAGTCCGATGGTCCGACACCGCACTCCATGAAGGCGATAAGCTCGAGATTGTTCAGTTTGTCGGCGGAGGAATACAACGCTCACGACCCGATTCTAGTTAGGCCCTCACGGCGCTCGGAGCTAAGATGTTGACGTGAACTGATTCGATGGGGACGAGACAATGCTCGAAGGACTCTTTCAACCGCTTCACCTGCTCATCATTCTCTTCACGACAGTCATGATGTTTGGCGCGCCGTTTCTGGCGGGATTTTATTTAGGCCGGTATGTCGAATTGAAGAAATCGAAGAAGTCCTGATCCTCTTTCAGGCCACTGCCGAGGAACTCTCTTAGTCACTAACCCCTTCATTTCTTTGCTTGATCCACAGGCGACCATGCCTAAAATGGCTGAAACATTTTGCACTGAAATTGTTTCAAACATTTTCGGATGGAAATGCAAGATTGCTTCACATCGCGGGAAGTCGTCACTTTGACGGGAATTACCGCGCGCCAACTGCAATGGTGGGACGAGCGCGGTGTGGTCCGGCCCGATCGAGAAGGCCACCGCCGGCTGTATTCAATGAATCAGCTTACAGAGATCGCCGTCATCTGCCAGTTGCGGCGCAAGGGATTTTCCTTGCAGGGAGTTCGCAAGGTTGTCCGATTCCTTGACCGAGAATTCGGCACGGGACTGGCGGAGATCGTGGATGGTGACTCTGAAATTCATCTGCTGACCGATGGAAACAATCTATACCTGGAAACTTCGGCGAAGCAGATTGTCGACATTCTCAAGAACTCAAATCAGCCCATTTTGGGCATTTGCCTGAGCGATGCTGTGCGTCGGATCCGGGCTGACGTAACAGCCGCAAAGGCAAGTACCTCAGTAACTTCGCGGGATTACGTGAAGCGTGTTAGAAAGGCCTCGTAGGATTTTTTCGGATCGAGCAGCGGTCAACGGGAGGGAACATGGTTGGTGAACTGGACATCCTCAACGAGTGGATTCCGGAACAAATGCAGCCGGGTACCGTGTTTGTGCTCGAAAATGCCGGTGAGATCGGCGAGAAGGAAGATCCCTACTGGGCTGTTCTGTCGTGTCCATCCTGCGGCATGCTCGGCCTGATCACTCGCAAACAGATCAACGGGTTGCTTCCTGTCATTTGCGGATCTGAGAGTTGCTCGGCGCAATTCTTCATTCGAGATCAAGAAGTCGTCGTCCGCAAACCGTTTTAGACTCCATTTCGCAAGTTCTCGATCCAACATTGCTGTGAAAACTCTGCGTTCGCTGGGGTGAGAAAAGAACTTGAACCACAGGAAACACAGGGTTTCACAGAGTCATATCCGTCTTCCTTTAACTCTTGCCTGCATTTCAGGTGCTTCCGGCAAAGACGTTGCAAGCAACGTCTCTACGACACCCTTTGAAGTTCTACCGGCACTTGCTCAACAATTTCTATCCCAAAGCCTTCAAGTGCAGCGACCTTCTTAGGTCGATTCGTCAGCAGGCGAATGCGGCGCAGGTTCAGATCTGAGAGAATCTGCGCGCCGATGCCAATCTCGCGCTGAATCTGTTTTGAGTTGTCATACAGGGATGGCAGAGTGCGGCCACCATGGAAGCTCAAGGCCGTGCGCTCGCCGACCTTTTCGATCGAGAATCCCTGCGATGTCTGATGGAGATAGATCACAGCTCCCAGACCTACCTGTCCGATTTGACGCAACGCGCCCTCGAGCGTGGCGTGGCATTCGCAGCCCGTAGCTCCGAAAACGTCGCCCATGAGGCAGTGGGCATGCATGCGGACCAACACGGGTTGATCGCTGTGCTCGATATCGCCGCGCACCAGAGCCACATGCGATTCGCCGCCATCAACCTCGCTGGAGTACGCGATCAGGCGGAACTCGCCGAAACGAGTGTCAATTAGCGCCTCGCCCAGGCGGTTGATGTAGCGCTCGTGCGCCATCCGGTAGCGAATGAGTTCAGCTACCGTGAGCATCTTCATGTTGTGTTCGCGGCAGAACTCGATCAGGTCAGGCACGCGGGCCATGCTCCCGTCATCTTTCATGATCTCGCAGATGACCCCAGCCGGAATCATTCCTGCGAGCCGGGCTAGATCAACGGATGCTTCAGTCTGTCCCGCTCGAACGAGCACACCACCTTTGCGCGCGCGTAGGGGAAACATGTGGCCAGGACGGGCCAGATCGGTGGGCTTGGTTGCAGGATCAATAGCTACCTGGATGGTACGTGCGCGATCGTGAGCCGAGATGCCTGTCGTGACACCCTGCCGTGCGTCGATTGCTTCGCAGAAAGCCGTGCCATATTGAGAAGTGTTCTCGGCAGTCATCGGCCCGACGTTCAGGTGCTCGAGGCGCTCTTCTGTCATGGCGAGGCAGACCAGTCCGCGGCCGTATTTCGCCATGAAGTTGATCGCTTCAGGAGTGACCTTCTCGGCAGCGAGTGTGAGATCGCCTTCGTTCTCGCGGTCTTCATCGTCAACGACGACGATCATGCGTCCCGCGCGAATCTCTTCAATCGCATCGGGAACATCGGTAAATGGCGGCTGGGGGCTCATGGTGTGGAGATTTTAGCAAGAGGGGAGGCTGGTGGCCACCTGTTGGGGTGCAAGTCATTGCTAAAGATGATGGTTAACAACTTAGGCCGAAACAAGTGGGCATAGTGCGCCGGTTTTTTGCGAGAATTTCGCTTGATCACTGGCAGGGTATGAGGGGAGGGGGCAAGTGATGGCAGCGATAGGGGAGAGAGCCATGCCCCCTCGATCTAGAACAACTCGAAAGTGTGGTCCTGAAACACTGATGTGGCAAGCGCCAAGATGCGCCACAAAGTAACTCCGCTTCGTCCAGGAACTACTGAGCTTCGATTTTTTCGATCACAATGGCAGTGGAACCGCCGCGGTCAAATACCTTTCCGTGGGCTGTAACTTTCTGGCCTGCGAAGGGCAGCATTTTCTCATTTTGGCCGCTTGAGGGTGTTGTGTCGGCGATGGGCCAGTAGATCGTGCCGCTATCAGACAGAATTACTAAGGGAGATCCCGCCTTGGCACAGGCTTTGGCGCAGTCCGCGCTGATTGGCTTCTTTAGATCCTTAGTGAACGCGCATGCGGAGTCAAGTACGTAGCCCTTTACGGTGGCTGGTTTGCCGTCGCTGCTCCAGCAGAGGAGCGCCGCAAATACCACAAGAACCGAGGATAGACGGACTGCGCTTCCAAGCTTCATATCCCACCTCCTGAGAAACATCGGTGCACGATACGCGCCCAACGCTACCGTTCACAATAGTCGAAAACTAACTAACCAGCAACGAAGACGGCAGAACGTTCGTTTCGCAAATTCATGCGACGTCTCGCATTTGGATAATATCTGGACATGATTACGCTGGAAGAGTTACGGCGGCTCACCGTCTCCCAGAGCCTGTTTTCTCCGACGACGTTGAAGCGTGCACTCGACCGTATGAAGTTCCTCCAGGCGGATCCGATTCGGGCGCCCGCACGAGCCCAGGATCTCATCCTCAGGCATCGGGTGCGAGATTACCGGGCTGGAGATCTCGAACGACAGTATGCAAAGCTCGGTATCGAAGAAGACTTCTTCATCAACTATGGATTCGTCACGCGCGAGTTACAGGCGCTGATGCATCCTCGGTCGGATAGCAGGGTGCCTGCTGAGTCCAGGCTGCCGTGGCCTGCGGCGCGTCGCAAACGGGCGCAGCAGTTGCTGGAATTCGTGCGCGAGCGGGGCACGGTGCATCCACGCCACGTCGATGCGTACTTTTCACACGGAAAAGTAAAGAACTATTGGGGTGGCTCGTCGAACGCGACTACACACCTGCTTGATGCCATGCATTATCAGGGACTGCTGCGGGTGGTGCGTCGCGAGGCAGGAATTCGACTGTATGCGGCGCATCAGCACACATCTGAAGCTCTGGACCGTGAAACGATTGAGGCTCGACTTGATAGATTGGCGGACGTCGCCATTGAGATTTACGCACCGCTACCGCTGTCAAGTCTGCGGTTTGTTTTGCGCAGATTGCGCTTTGCGGCTCCGCAGTGGGAGAAGAGGGTTGCGGGAGCGATCCAGCGCGCGAGAGAACGTCTAGCCCACGCGGAGTTAAATGGCACAGATTGGTACTGGCCCGGGAATTGGGGAAGTCGACGAGGAGAAGCGGACGACAAGGTACGTTTGCTGACGCCGTTTGATCCTGTCGTTTGGGATCGATGGCGATTCGAAAAGCTTTGGGGCTGGACATACCGGTTCGAGGCATATACCCCAGTTGCGAAACGGATTCGTGGTTACTATGCGATGCCGATGCTATGGCGTGATCAGGTGATCGGCTGGGCGAATCTGGCGGTGAAGAACGGTTCACTTTCGGCGGAGTTTGGGTATTTGAACTCTGAGCCCAGCGATCGAGTCTTCAAGCGGGAATTGAAAGCGGAACTCGATTGCATCAGCCAATTCTTACAGATGAAAAAGAACCTGGGAGAGTAAAAGAATTCAAATTCTCGTCGACTCCATCCAGGGATCTGAGGAACTGTGACATACGGGCTTCTGCGACGTTCAGCCGGCAAGCTGTTGTTCTGCGCCACGAAATAAGGCGCGAAGGGCACGGATGACCATGCGGATCAGCAAAATGATGATCACTGCGAATATTGTCGCGAGCGTTCCGGCCACATAAGGGTGCTTCGTGGCAAGCCAGGTCAATCCGATTGCAAGCACGTCTTCTCCCAAACTCAGCGAAATATTCGAAAACGGCTCGGGGGAAGGGCTGACAGCGGCGCGGGCTGCCGTCTTTCCGCCATGAGCAACGAATGCGACGCCTGCTCCCAGGAGAGCGGCCAGCAGCTGGTGTTCCGGGGAAAGCTGGCTCGTGGCGCGATAAGCGAGGAGTCCGGCGATGGGCACACGGATGAAAGTATGCAAGGCGTTCCAGATCAGGTCGAAGGCGGGGATCTTGTCAGCGAAAAATTCGACTGTGAACAACGCAGCGCTGGCAACGATCACGGTCCAGCTTTGGAGCAATTGCAATCCTTGCGGTAGAGGAAGATGGCCAAAGCGCGCAAGAAGGCCCAAGACTGCGACCGTGGCATAGAGGTTCAAACCAGCGGCGAAGCCGATCGCCACTAGAAGAGCCAGCAACTCACCCGGCGGGATTTTCAGCACATCGAGCATCAAAAAATGAAAACTTGAACACCAATTCACGAATGTACTACGAAGGGAGGAAAAGCTACGGCAAAACAGAAAGGGCCGCTCCTCGGGAGCGACCCTCAATCAAGATCTTCCAGAAAAGTCCAAATTACAGCGTAGACTCGATCTCGAAACCCCAAGCCTCGAGAAGTGGCTCGGGAATGTACTTTGAATTCTTGTTGCGCCTTGCCCACTCGCGCAGACGAGTGGATCGCAGGTACTGGTCAGGCGAGAGCTTATACTCCCGAACGACCTGTTCAAATTCAGTAATGGTCGGGGTGATGGGCCCAATCGGTTCGGGCTTGCCCCAGTTCGGATTTCCACGTCGCTTGGCCATGAACAATTGCCTTTCCACTAAGGGGAATGAGACTACGAACGTCCTTACTTAATAAGATTCTCCGATGTGGCCCAAGGATTCTACGAAAGCCAGTTTAGACAAAACTACTTCCTCAACGTCTTCAGAGGGTCACGAATTCCTATTGGAGAACTCAATATCCTAGCGGCAAATTCATCAAAAAGTCAATGAGTTTTTGTGTTTATGACTGCGAGAGATGTCCATGTATCTTATTGAAATATATGTATTTATAGTGGCACTACGGCATTCTCGGAGACTCGGTGCCAGTCGATTGTCACTCTTTGACGGAGTGCCTTAATAGCCACGCCCCAGAGTGCTGCTGACTACCTATGGATTACGCCGGTAACCTCAGGGGAGGGTCGAGACATTGATCGCGATTGTCGATCGAAATAGAGTGCAATCAGGGGCCAGAGCGGTTTTCGGGGACCGTAGAACGAGCCACCAACGGGCGAGGTAACGCCCGGCAGATTGTCATCCATGGCACTGAAGTCTCTTTTGTTGTGTTCGGACGAAAAGATTGTGCGGGTCGTTCGGCGAGTTCTCGGCGACCTCGAAATCGAAGTAGAACTGTGTCTGACCGCCGATTCCGCCCTCAGGAAGCTCACCCGGCAGAGGTTCGAAGCCATCGTGGCCGATTTGTCTGACGACGGCGCAAATGAAGTCCTGCGCAGCGCGCGCTCGGCTCCATGCAACAAGCAGGCAGTTGCGGTAGCGATTGTCGAGCCCGCAGTGGGCCTCAAAGCCGTGTTCGAGATCGGCGCCCATTTCGTGTTGTATAAACCGGTTTCAAGCGAACGCGCGAAATCTAGCTTTCGTGCTGCCCGTGCGCTCATGAAGAGCGAACGTCGGCGCAATGCCCGTGTGGCCGTCCAGATCCCTGTCGTTATGCGCAGCCCAGAAGCGGGCAGCAATATGAAGGTAACGACTGTGGATCTGAGCGAGGGCGGTATGGCCGTAGCTTTGCCCAGCCGAAAGCGAGCCAGCGGACGCTGGCGAGTTGCTTTTACGCTGCCCGGAACCGAAAAGGAATTGGAAATCGCTGCTGACCTGGCATGGGAAGGATCCAAGGAGCAGGCAGGGTTGCGGTTTTCTCAGCTCTCCCCGGAAGCGATTTTCCACCTGCGCGACTGGCTGAAACGGAATTCACCAGAGGCGGAGCAGGATGATCCCCCGATCCGATGCCAACTTACTGATTTGAGCCTGAGAGGCTGTTATCTGGAGATATCTTCTCCGTTCCCGGTTTACAGCCGTCTTACGATCTCAATGCGTGCCGCAGGTGTGGAATTGCGTGTACAGGGAGTCGTACGAGTCATGCATCCAGACTGCGGAATGGGGGTGGAATTCACCCAGAACACTCCCGAGCACAGGGCCGCCTTGGAGAAATTTTTGAGCGTGCTAACTGAGAACCGCACGCTTCTGCCAGAACTATTTGTGCAACCGGAGGGGTTGGATTCTGAGACGAGCCAACCGCGTTCTCCCTTGGTGGAGACTGACGACCCGTTGCTGCAACTGTTCTATGGTGAGCCGCTTACAACAGACGCCTTCCACGAAGCCCTCCGAGGCCAGCGCGGTCTTCCCAAGGACCCAACGACTGTGGCAGCTTCAGCGGCACGCGCCTGAGCGGTTTTCACTTTAGCGGCGTCTTTTAGTCTCCCGCCGAAGGTGCCTATATCTGCGAGATTCCGGAGTGCAGCGCGTCTACAAGGGTGTTTTGTCGCGCTACCGGCGGCAAGTTTGTGTGGTGACTTCCAGCCAGCGAGATCCTTGACCTCCTGCTGATGCGACGGCCCGGATTCGGCGTCGAAGATCTGGAACAACGGAAGGGGTGACTGCGCCTGGTCCAATGCTGCCCGGAGTCTTTATATCCCTTCGCGATTCGATAACTCACGCGATAGCAGAGCCAAACCCTTAGCAACCGAGGTGAACTCGGACCCGCCAACGATACGCTCACGTCCGAAGCGCTGTTCGAAGATGGAGCGTACGGAGGGCACGAAAGAACTACCTCCGGTCAGGAAGACCTTGTCGACGTCCGAGGGTATTGCACCGCTGCTCTCCAACATATGATCAACGCAAGAGGCGATTGCGTGAAGCTCGTCTGAAATCCACTCCTCGAACTGCGCGCGAGTAACGGTCTTCGAAACTTGAATTCCGGGCACGCGGAAGGAGAAACTAGCCTCCTTCTTCACCGAGAGTTCGTATTTGGCATGTTGCACGGCTCTGTGTAACTGAAATCCCAGATCTTCCGTCACCAGCATGATGAACAGGTCGATTTTGTCAGGCTCGAGTGCCCGAGCTCGCAGGGAGCGCAAGGCTTCCATGTTTTCGTTCGATTTGAGGAAAGATAGATGATGCCAATGCTCGAGTTTTGCAAATGGCCAGTTAGGTACAGTTCCAGTCTTCCCAACAAGCCGCCATTGTGAGCCACGTCCCAGCAGAGGCGCGACCAGATGACGGACTAGCTTTGCATCGAAGCTGTCACCGGCAATTCCTACGCCTGCACTTGCCAAGACTCTTTCGCTGGAGTTTCTCCGGCGCGCGTCCGGACCGACCCGGACCAATGTGAAGTCTGTCGTGCCGCCACCGAAGTCTCCCACCAGCAGCAACTCGTCCTTTCTAAGATTCAATTCGTACGAATAGGCAGCTGCGACCGGCTCGAACTCAAAACGCACCTCAGTAATGCCGGCCATCCCGAGTGCTTCGGTCAATCGATTGGTCGCATATGCATCATCGGCTTGGTTTGTCGCACCAACGAATCGCACAGGGCGACCGACGACCGCTTTGGTACCGATGGGAATTCCGGATTTGCCGGCTGCCACCTTCAACGAACGGAGCAGATAACCTACCAACTCTTCGAACCGGTAGCTCTTCCCGAATAAGCTTGTGGACTTTAGCGAAGAAGTCGCCAAATACGATTTGATCGACTGGATCAGCCGGCCGCCGTCCTCTGCATGCAAGTAACGTTCGATCGCATCGGGACCGGCGTAGGCACACAGCTCCTGACGCATACCCTTTTGCGGCGTAGCAAAGAATAGAATTGACCGAAACGTTTCAGATTCGGTATCGGGAGACGGATAGCGTGCCATTGTGACATGGCCGAATTTGTCAGCCATGGCAACAGCGCTGTTCGTCGTTCCAAAATCGATCCCGATCATTACTGTGAACTCCTCCGACAACGGCTAACCTGCTGAGGCATTTGGGCGCACTGCACCAAAGTATGCCAGCACCTTCAAAATGAGATAGAAGCGGGATCAGATGAACTCTTGCGTCCGGCCCAAGTAGGATCATCGGCTGCTTCTAGCAGAAATCAGATTAGATCTACGGGGCGTGGGCGGCAATGGTGCCAATGTCTGCAATGTTGTCGCCTTTCTTGAGGGACGGAACTGCGTTGATGTGCAAGATGACACCAGACACGGGAGCGTGGGCTTCCAGTATGACTTTGCCGAAATAGTCGGTGACAAAGCCGACTTTCATTCCCGCTTGAACATAGGTACCGCGCTTCACAAGCGGGTACCAAATGCCGGGGCCGTCGGACAAAACATCCACGACTTTGTCGAGCCAGACAGGGTTCTCGATGGGCCGAGGGCCTCCTGAAAGCATTTTGAGAGCGCGCATGGTGCTGAGTGTCCCGTTGACTAGAAGGCCGACGTCATCCGCTTCGACGATGCCGGCATAGCCAGCTTCAACGACGATGGAAGGTTTGCCACGAGCAGTAGACGTGTTGTCGAGATAGCGAGTAGCGCCCAGGTCGGTGGGACGGTCGCGCCATATGATGATATGGTCAAGTCCAAAAGCTAGGACCATTTCTTTGGATATGCGGTCCTGGGTCTCCTTGCCAGTAGGTGCCCAGTATGCATAAGGGCGAAGGCTCTCATCGAGATCGCCGCCGTGGTAGTCGATAAGGTAATCACACCGGTCGACGACCTGTTTGGTGATCAGAAAAGATGCACGTTCAGTCTGCGTCCCATCGGCTTTCCCAGGGTAGAAGCGGTTCATGCTCTTGCTATCGATGGGGTTCACATGAGGGACCTTTTGTTCGAAGGACTGAACGTTGACGACCGGGACAAGGATAACGGTGCCGCTGATCTGAGAAGGGTCAAGCAGGTTGTTGAGTTTTTCAATCGCGATGATGGAGGTGTATTCAGTGCCGTGGGCACCAGACACAAGAGCCAGGACAGGCCCACGCTTTTCGCCGTTGATGACAATGACGGGAATATTGGTGGCGGCGTCAACGCCGACGGGGACTTCCAAATAGCCCGTTGATTTTTGGCCCGGAGCGGCAGTGGCGGTGCCGACAGAAAAGGGCTGAGCCTGTGTCTCGGCGAACAATGGGAATAATAGGAAAATCCCACACGAAGCAAAGGTGCGAGCAAAAGACCTCAGCATAGATCCTCCTCGGGGTGGATGAGGATACCGCGAGGAGAATAATTTGAGCAATGCGCAGAAACTGGCAATAGGCCCGATGGACTCGCTGAATTAGCCACAAACCAAAGAGATCAGTTCAAGGCGGCCCTGACGAACGCAGAACTGGTGACCGGCAGTTCCACCGGCCGTCAATGTATGTTGCATGCTGTCGTTCACGTGGACCGGTTTATATTGTTTATTGTCAATTTGTTCTCTACCAACGCGACGGGCATCAATGCTGGACCCGGAGCATTGTTACACTACTTTGAAATGGCCGGGATGGCGAAATTGGCAGACGCAGCGGACTTAAAATCCGCAGGGCCCAAAAGGCCTGTGGGGGTTCGATTCCCCCTCCCGGCACCAAGCGGGCGAGACGGCTTGAAGGCGTGCACCGTGCACCTCAATGGCTAAGTTTGGGTTCCCGGGACCATTAGCGGAAGGCCTTGAAATTCGACCTGATGCGTATTGCTCCCGATTCTTACTTCGATTCGGCGTTGAAGTGGTGGAAGCATCCGGGATCCGCTGGCCAGCCGCAGTGAGAGACGGCCGTGCTTGTCATTCCAGGCCAACTCGATTCCCATCCATTCGCCGCGGCGGTAGTTGAAGGAGCGGCCGTCATCTTCGTAAAGAAGAAAGGAACCGTCGGCCCCCGGATAAATGGATATTGAAAGCTGATCACTCTTTTCGCCAGTGTGCTGCTTCACGGGACCGAACGGCAGGATTGCTCCAGCGCGCACGAAAAGCGGCATTGTTTCAAGGTCAATCGGGTATTCGTGTTCGCCGCCTTCGAGCTTTTCCTGCGTCCAGAAGTCATACCAGACTCCCTTCGGGAGATACACGCGCCGAGACGTTGCGCCCTTCTCACAAACGGGAGCGACCAGAATGTCGCGTCCCCACAGGTATTCATCCTGGCAGGCCACGGCCTTCGAATCCTCGGGATAGTGAAGCCACAGTGCACGCATAACCGGCATTCCTGTCTGCGTGCATTCGCGCACTGCACTGTATAGATAAGGAAGCAGCCGATAGCGAAGCTCAAGATACTTGCGGCAGATCGGTTCGACGTGCTCGTTGTGTAGTTGGCTTGCGTCGGGGATGCCGGCGCCGTCGTAGTTTCGGATTTCGACCGGCCCTGGATCGCCCGTATTCCATCCCCAAGGCAGGCGTAGTTTCCAGGTGCGGCCATGGGAGCGGAAGAGAGTGCAAAATGCCCCGAACTGGAACCATCGCACATAGAGTTCCGCGGTGAACTCTGGTGTGGGAACGAAGCCGCCAATGTCGGTGCCCCAGTATGGAATTCCGGTCAGAGAAGTATTGATGGCAATCGGGGTTTGAGTTTTTAGTGTCTCCCATTTGGAGTAGACATCTCCTGACCAGAGGAAAGAAGCATACCTCTGCATCCCGGCGTACCCATTGCGATGGAGTGCGTAGGGGCGCTCATTCGGTCGATCGATCTGCGGACCCTCCCAATGCATGCGATTGCGGGCAAGGCGCGATGGGATGTCGAGCGGATCGCCTTCATCCGGCCACCAGCCGTCAATGCCAGTGGCGAAAACTTTACGATGAGCATCCCAATAACAACTTGCCTCTTCGTCGTCAAACTCCGACAACTTGCAAGGGTCGTGCACCCAGCCATGGAGCCTGTCATTGAGAATTACGTCGTGGAGCACTACGTGGAAATCATCTTTATGCAGTTGGTCGATAATTGCTTTGGGGTCAGGAAACACACGAGAGTTCCAGGAAAAAGAACCGTTCTCGGTATTCCAACCGGAAGGACAAAACCCCGTACCGAGGTAGATCAGCGCATCGCAAGGCAGTTTCTTTTCGCGGAACGTCTTGGCCTCTGCGAGGACTTCCTCACGACTGGCTAATGTGCGGTGCGATTGCTGGTATCCAAGACTCCAGAGCGGCGGCAACTCGGCATGGCCGGTCAAGCGGGCATACTCCGCCATGATGGTGGACGGGTCGGTTGACGCCGCAAGAAAGATGTCGAGAGGAAACGGGGCTTCCAGTTTGCTGGGAATAAACCTCGATTGAGCTCCCGTGAAATCGAACGTTCCGTAGGGCTTATGAAAGAAAACGGCCCAGCCTTTTGTTCCGATGATCCAAGGAACCGGAACGCGCCCACCGTGTGTCTCAAGCTTGTAGCCGCCTTGACCGCCGATCATTTTGTCTACAGAGCCGCGGCGGTCGAACTGTGGTCCGCCTTCTCCTAAACCGAGTAGAGGAGCATCGCCTGTGGCAAACGAAACTTCACCGCTAGTGCGATCGATCGAAAAAGTCTGAATGTCGACTTCGTTGGTGTCCACGACCGTAATCGACAAGGGATCGAGAGAGGCTCGAATTCGCAGTTTGCCCGATTCGATGACGCGATTCTTAGGAGAGCCATTGCTCACTACAACGGGTGGTGCCCAGGATTCGCGTACAAGTGAACCGTCGGACCGTCTTGGGGTGAGCTTCTTGCTATTTGAGGCGAATACTGTCAGGCGCACTGTATGCGCACTTATAGTGGAGACCTGCAGTTCATGGCTCGAATCAATCGGCTGACCCAACGGGTTGGCGAGAGTCTTTGCCGGCAGCACGATCGTCGCCGACATGGTCGCGAGTTGCTTCAGAAGCTCGCGCCGACTCCAATGATCACGCATGCAGTTATCTCCCCAAGCAAGAAGTCAGTGCGAGTCTCGGGCGACGCGCGCTCCGCTGTGTCCTACGAGAAAATCGAGGTCGGCGCCCAAATTTGCCTGCTGGACGTGCTGGATGTACAGCCGCTCCCAGCCACGTTCGGGGAGCGCCGGAGGGCTCCATTTCGCCCGGCGCGCTGCGAGCTTGTCGTTATCGACGTCAAGCTGCACGAGGCGGCGGGCAACATCGAGGGTAATCGTGTCGCGGGTCTCAACGAGCGCCAGAGCGCCGCCCGCTGCCGCCTCCGGGCAAACATGCAGCACGACGGTGCCGTAGGCCGTGCCGCTCATGCGAGCGTCGGAAATGCGAACCATGTCCGTTATGCCTTTGCGCAAGATCTTTGGAGGCAGAGGCATGTTGCCAACTTCGGCCATACCCGGATATCCACGAGGGCCGCAATTCTTCAGCACCAGAACGCAGTTTTCGTCGACATCCAGGGACTCGTCGTTGATGCGCTCATGAAACTCATCGGACGACTCGAAGACCACGGCTCGGCCTTGATGTCGTAACAAATTCGGGCTCGCGGCCGAAGGCTTGATGACAGCCCCGTCGGGTGCGAGGTTCCCGCGCAGCACTGCAATTCCGGCACTTGCCTTGAACGGATTCTTGAAGGAGTAGATCACATCGGGGTTCCAGCAGGGCGCGTCGGCGATGTTCTCACCCATCGACTTCCCGTTGGCCGTCAATGCGCCGCGATGAAGGGCACCCGCCTCGGCAAGCTCCCGCAGTACGCGAGGAACGCCGCCGGCGTAATAGAAGTCCTCCATTAGATATTTTCCCGAGGGCTGAATGTTTACGAGGCAGGGAAGGCTTGATCCCAGCTTATCGAAATCATCGAGAGTTAACGGGACTCCCAAGCGTCCGGCGATGGCGATGAGATGAATGACTGCGTTGGTTGATCCTCCGATCGCAGCGTTGGCGCGGATTGCGTTCTCGAATGCGTTGCGCGTCAAGATGTGGGACATGCGCAAATCCTCGCGCACCATTTCGACGATCCGGCGGCCGGTCATCTGGGCAAGGGTGTTGCGGCGTGCGTCCACAGCCGGAATGGCCGCGTTGCCGGGAAGGCTCATCCCGAGTGCTTCGACCATGCTTGCCATCGTGGAAGCTGTACCCATGGTCATGCAGTGGCCCTTCGAGCGATGCATGCAGCTCTCGGCTTGAAAAAAATCCTCGATTCGCATGGCTCCGGCGCGAACCTGTTCCGACATCTGCCAGACACCTGTTCCTGATCCAAGATCCTGACCGCGGAACTTTCCGGAGAGCATAGGGCCGCCAGAGAGTCCAATGGTTGGCAGGTCACAGGATGCAGCACCCATAAGCAATGAAGGAGTCGTCTTGTCGCAGCCCATGAGCAGAACGACCCCGTCCATTGGATTGCCGCGGATGGACTCCTCTACATCCATGCTGGCGAGATTGCGGAAGAACATTGCGGTCGGACGCAGTAGTGTCTCCCCGAGAGACATCACTGGGAACTCCAGAGGGAAACCGCCAGCCTCCCAAACGCCTCGTTTTACCCAGTCGGCGAGTTCACGAAAATGGGCGTTGCAAGGCGTGAGTTCCGACCAGGTGTTGCAGATACCGATGACCGGGCGCCCATCAAAGAGATCGTGAGGCCAGCCCTGGTTCTTCATCCATGTGCGGTACATGAAGCCTTCGCGGTCTTGTCGTCCAAACCAAAGCTGACTGCGCAGTTTATTCATAATCCCTGCCCTACTCCTTGGCATCCACCGCTGGGATGATAGCGAAACGCTCCGATAATAAAGCAAGGCAGGCGGGATGAGTAAACGATTACTGAATCCGGCGCTATAATCTGGGGGCCATAGCGATCCGTTGGGAGGAGGAGCTTTCATGAGTCAGAGCAGAGAAATCTCGCGCCGGCAGTTTGTCGCATCGGCAACGGCCGTCGCCGCAATTTCGTCGTTTCCTGCGGCAGACATCTTCGGCGATGGTGCGACGAAGAATCCTCATCAGACGGGCTCGGCTCAAACCATGGTGCCGTTAATCGAGAGCCCCAACTGGAAAGACCAGGCTGTGGAGAACCTGACGAAATCGCCGTATGCCAAGCTGCGGAACATTCCCGTACATGCAGTGACCATCCAGAAAGGCTTTTGGTCACCTCGCCGGGAGGTCAACGTTGCGAAGAGTATTCCTACCATGCACGATCTGCTCGAAGCCCATGGGCGCATGGACAATTTCCGCCGCTTGGTGGGGAAGAGCAGTGCTCCGCAGCGGGGACCAGTCTTTTCCGACTCGGATGTCTACAAGTGGGTTGAGGCGGTCGGCTTCGTGTTGCAGTCCGGAGATCGCCCGGAGATGCGCGCGAGCGCGGAGAAGGCCATTGCAGAAGTGACTGCAGTGCAGGAGCCAAGCGGATACTTAAACACCTACTACGTGGATGACCGCACTTCTTTGCGGATGCAGACGCAAACTCAGACCACGGGCCACGAGCTCTACAACATCGGACATATGTTGCAGGGAGCGATTGCGTACTATCGCGCGACTGGTGACCGGAAGCTGTTGGATGCAGGCATTCGATTCGTTGACGATTTCTTGATCCCGAACTATGGGGCCGACCCCAAAAAACCCATTGTTTCAGGACATCCTGAGATCGAGATGGGACTGATCGAACTGTATCGAATCACCGGTGACAAGCGGCAACTCGATCTGGCTGGCTACATCCTGAGCGGCGACAAGAGACTGAACCTTCCCGAGCGTCGAACCATTTACATGTTTAGTGGAACTCCCTTTACGGAGCGCACGAAGCTCGAAGGTCATGCCGTGCGGGCGATGTATGCCTGCTCTGGTGCGACCGACTACTACATGGAGACGGGCGACGAAACCTACTTGAAGACGCTGAACACGCTCTGGAATGACATGACGACGACCAAAATGTACGTCACGGGCGGAGTTGGATCGAGATCTGACGGTGAGGCGTTTGGCGATGCTTACGAGCTGCCCAATTTCCGCGCATATGGGGAGAGTTGCGCGGCAATCGGCAACATGATGTGGAACTGGCGCATGCTTTCCGTTACAGGAGACGCGAAGTTCACCGACGTGATCGAGCGCGCGCTTTACAACGGCATCAATTCAGGCATGTCTCTCGATGGAACGATGTACTGCTACCGCAATCCGTTAGCGTTCGATCCCACCACAGGGGACAAGATCCGCAACGAGTGGTATGACGTAACCTGCTGCCCGCCCAATCTTGAGCGGACGCTTGGTTCGCTGCCCGGATATTTCTACAGCACCAGCAAAGAGGGAATCTATGTGCACCTCTTCGACAACTCAGAACTTGACTGGCATCTGGAGGATGGCACTGGTTTGAAGATGGTTCAGAAAACCAACTATCCCTGGGATGGAAATGTGGAGTTGACTGTCACGCCATCCGAGGCTAAAGAGTTCGTCCTTTTTCTGAGAGTCCCAGGGTGGGCGGACAGTGCCAGCGTGTTGGTGAACGGTAAGTCTGTACCCGCTGGGAAGCCTGGTACGTATGTTCCCATTAAGCGCACTTGGTCTGCAGGCGACCGCATCCAGTTGCGATTGGAGATGATGCCGCAGGTCCTAGAGTCCAACCCTAGAGTCTCGGACAATACAGGGCGAGTCGCCGTACAACGCGGTCCACTCATCTATTGCCTCGAAGGGCTCGACCAACCGAGCGGCATCGATTTAAGCGATGTCGCCTTGGAGCTTGGGAAGCGACCCGATTCCCAGTTCCAAACGGAAATGAAGAGTGACCTGCTAGGGGGCATCCTCGTACTTCACCATCCAGGTGTCGTCTACGACAGGAATGACTCCAATGGTTCCCTGTATCCACGCTACACGGGTTCGGTTGGGCGGACGCGAAAAGCGCCGCTTACTTTCATTCCGTACTATGCATGGGCAAACCGGCAACCGACTTCGATGCAGGTTTGGGTTCCTTTGTTCAAGGCTTGAGTCGCAAAACGATTCCGGCGGGACGTGGCTGACAAACTAAGTCGAGGAGCGGCAGCTTGGGGCGGTGGAGAATTGCATTCCTGGTAAGCGCTGCGATCGCGATCAGCTATCTTGATCGTCAAACGCTTCCGGTTGCAGTGAGTGCGATAGGGAAAGATATTCCACTCTCTAATGAGCACTTCTCTACGCTGCAATCGGCATTCTTGCTGGCGTATGCGCTCATGTACGCGGGTGGCGGGAAACTGAGCGATGTTCTCGGCACGCGACTGGGGTTCACCGTGATTATGATTTTCTGGTCGCTCGCTTGTGCGAGTCATGCGCTGGCTTTGACCTTTGTCATGTTGGCGGGCAGCAGGTTCCTGCTGGGTATGGGGGAAGGAGGAGGCTTCCCGGCTGCCACCAGAGCTGTTACGGAATGGTTTGGCGCCGAGGAGCGAGCCACTGCTATGGGTATCATCAACGGCGGGACTGCTGTTGGAGCAGTGATCGCGCCGCCGCTAATCGCTCTCATCCTCGGTTTCATGAGTTGGCGGTGGATTTTTGTGATCTCTGGCGGGTTGGGACTGGTATGGGCGATCTGGTGGCGACTATCTTACTTCGTTCCAGCGGAGCGAGGAGAGGGCGGTGGGAATGGTTCGCCGAATGACCAGTCTAACGTCCGATGGGTCGATCTGCTCCGCATTCGGGAAGTGTGGGGGCTTGTTGCCGCAAAGTTTCTGAGTGATGCGGCCTGGTACTTCTATCTTTTCTGGCTGCCGAAGTATCTCTATGATGCGCGCGGGTTCAACATTAAGAGCGTAGGTACCTTTGCCTGGATTCCTTATGCTGCGGCGGGAATCGGTTGTCTAGCAGGCGGGTGGTTCTCCAGTTACCTGTTGCAGCGGCAGTTCTCGCTCGGAATTGCGAGAAAAGTCGCGCTTGGCCTGAGCGCGGCGGTCATGCCGCTGATCATGCTTGTTCCGCATGTGGCAGTCTCCTGGGCGATTGCGATCTTTAGCGTCGCTTACTGCGGTCAGCAATCGTGGTCGACTCTGGTAATGGTGTTACCTACTGATCTGCTGCCCCGGCGCGTAGTGGGGTCCGTTGCGGGCTTGGTCGGATTTGGCGGCGCAATGGGTGGAATCGTATTTGGGCAGATCGTCGGCTATCTGTTAGATCATGGGTTTGGTTATGGTGTGGTTTTTGCTATGGCCGGAACATTTCATGTCTTGGCTTTCGCGTTGATCCTGGCGGCAATTCCAGTTTTCCAGCCCGCAGACATAGAACGCAGACTGATGTTTCAAGGGGCACGATGAAGATCACGAAAATCAGGACACGCGTGTTCCGGTGGCGCGGTGCGATCAAACCATTGCCACCCCATTTCTGCACAAATCCGATGGATCTCTTGCAGTTGCCGCAGGCGTCGATGAGCGCGTTCACGTTTCATGGCTGGCTGATCGTGGAGGTCTTCACAGATGATGGGCTAGTCGGCATCGGCAATGCGGCGCTGGCTCCGCAAGTCACCAAGCAGACGATCGACCTTTACCTCGCGCCATTGTTGATGGGAAAGAATCCCTGGGATGTGGAATTTTTGTGGCAGCAGATGTATCGCAAGACTATGCCGTTTGGCCGCAAAGGGATCGGCATGGCGGCGATCAGTGCGGTCGACATTGCGCTGTGGGACCTGATGGGCAAGTCAGCAAAGCAACCTGTGTTTCGGTTGCTCGGAGGGCGAACCAAGGCCCGGATTCCGGTTTACGCCAGCCGCCTTTATGCGACGGAGTTGAATGAACTTGCAGCCGAAGCGAAGCGCTACAAGAATGACGGTTACAAGGCGATGAAACTACGCTTTGGATGGGGGCCGACAGACGGGGCTGCTGGCATGCAGCGCAACGTCGAACTGGTGCGCACGGTTCGTGAGGCTGTCGGAAACGAGATTGATGTCATGGCCGACGCGTATATGGGATGGACCCTGGACTATGCCAAGCGGATGCTTCCGCTGCTCGAGGGGTTTCAGTTGCGCTGGCTGGAAGAACCTGTGATTCCCGACGAGATCCACGGCTATGCTGAGCTGAAATCATACGGAAGAATCCCGATCGCGGGCGGCGAACACGAGTTTACGTTGCAGGCATTTCGCGACCTCCTGCGGGCGCGTGCCGTGGATTACATCCAGTTCGACACAAATCGTGTCGGCGGGATCACGCAGGCGAGAAAAATTTCTGCGCTTGCGGAAGCGCATGGGGTTCCTGTCATTCCGCATGCAGGGCAAATGCACAACTACCACGTCGTGATGGCCAGTATCAACTCTCCGATGGCGGAGTACTTTCCAATCGTGGGTGTAGAAGTAGGCAATGAACTCTTCTGGTATCTGTTTGCAGGCGAGCCCAAGGCAAGAGATGGATTCATTGACCTGGATGACTCTGTGCCGGGTTTGGGATTGAGCATTGACGAAGAGAAGTTGCAGGATTTCGAAGTCTTCGAGTAAGCGAGGAGTGCGGAACGATTTTATGAGGCTTGTTCAAATCAAGAAAGGAACCGAGCGGCGTATTGCTCTTGTCGAGGAGCCACAGTTGCGTGTCCTTGACGGGTGCGATTCGGTACACGAACTGGTGAACTGGGCCCTCAAGACGGGAATGAAGCTGACAGAAGTGGTTCGGAAACGCCTGAGCCACGAACGTCTCGACTACGGTGCCGTCTACGAAGGCCGATCCGATTGGCGGCTATTGCCTCCGATTGACCATCCCGAGGAGCCCGCGCGCTGCCTGATCTCCGGCACCGGACTTACACACCTGGGTAGCGCCAGAGACCGACAATCAATGCACGCTGCTACAACGGAACAGATGACGGACAGCATGAAGATGTTTCAATGGGGCAAAGAGGGAGGGCGCCCGGCAGCAGGAATGATTGGGGTTCCTCCCGAGTGGTTTTACAAGGGAAATGGCAATATATTACGCGCACATGGGCAGTGCCTTGAAATTCCCTCATACGCCGAAGATGGAGGTGAAGAGGCGGAGATCGCTGGCGTCTACGTGATCGATAGCGCGGGACGGCCACACAGAGTAGGTATGGCCGGAGGTAACGAGTTTTCCGACCACTGTTTTGAGAAGAAAAACTATCTCAACCTTGCCGGCTCCAAACTTCGTACTCCTGCGCTCGGTCCCGAGCTTGTATTGGATCCGGCTTTTTCTTCCGTCGCTGTAAAGGCTGAGATCGAGCGGGAGGGGAAATCGCTTTGGACGGGTGAGTTTCGTACTGGTGAGAGCGAGATGTGTCACAGCTTGCGAAATCTGGAACACCATCATTTCAAGTTCGAGTTGCACAGGCGCCCTGGAGACGTGCATGTCCACTTCTTTGGTACGGATTGCTTGAGTTTTGGGGCTGGAATTCGCCTGTTAGATGGAGATGTGATTCAGGTTTCTTTTGAGGGCTTCGGGCGTCCGCTGCGCAATCCGGTTCATGTTGACTCTGCGGTTTCGCGGCCGGTCGAAGTAAGTTCATTGGGATAGGGAATGACAATGTCAAAGCCACGTGTGGCAGTGCTGGGACTAGGCATCATGGGGACCGGGATAGCAGGACGCCTGCTTTCCCAGGGCTTTCCACTTTCCGTGTACAACCGTAGCCTAGAGAAAGCGGCAAAGTTTGCTCAAGCCGGAACCTTCGTGGCCTCGTCTCCTCGCGAGGCAGCGGCTCGATCCGAGTTTGTGATCAGTATGGTGGCCGACGATGACGCTTCCCGGGGCATCTGGCTGGGGGACCAAGGCGTGCTTGCCGGTGCTCAGGCTGGCGCGGTGCTGGTCGAATCCAGCACATTATCCGTCGGCTGGGTGAAGGAGTTGGCGAGTGCTGCCGTACAAAAGAACTGCGAGTTTTTGGATGCACCGGTTACCGGCACGAAGCCGCACGCGGCCAACGGAGAATTGTTCTTCATGGTGGGCGGGTCCGCCCCGGGGTTTGCGAGAGGGCGAGAAGTATTGTCGGTTCTGGGAAGGGAAGTGCTGCACGTTGGTCCAAACGGAAGTGGAGCACTGATCAAACTGATTAACAATGTGGTGTGTGGCATCCAGGCTGCGTCGTTCGCTGAGGCAATCGCCCTGGTCACAGCCAGTGGACTCGATCGTGAGAAGAGTCTCGCCGTGCTGGGAGGAAGCGCGTTGGCGAGTCCACTCATCAAACGGATGCTCACCGCAATGGCAACTGAGGATTACACCCCCAATTTCCCTTTGAAGTTGATGAGCAAGGATATTGGTTACGCCATAAAAGAAGCGGAGAGGAACGGTTCCCGTTTACAAACAGCGGCACCTGCACTCAGTGTTTTCCGCCACGCCATAGATCTGGGACTGGGTGAACAGGATTTCTCGGCGGTCGTGAAATCTGTGAAGAATTAACTGGCTGACAACATGAGTATAGCGACGCTCAAACCGATGAGACGAGGGCGCCCAAGAGCAGGCGATACGTTCCGTGAGACTTAGAACGCTGTGTGCGGCTCTGGTCGTTAGCTTGCTTGTGTCAGTCGTGCTGGGCCAGGTTGCGACGAGCGATGTCTCGGCGATCATGGCGGCGTTACGCAGCAGGGATTTTGGGCAGGCCCTACAGCTTTTGCATCCCGCCCTACAGCGCTCACCCCAGAATGCCCAATTATGGATGCTCCAAGGTCTAGCGTATGTCGGTCAAGGAGATCGAAAGCGTGCATTGTCCTCGTATCAGGCGGCCCTGAAGATCGCTCCGGAGTATTTTCCTGCGCTCGAAGGTGCCGCCCAGCTCGAATATGAAGCGGGAAACAGTGCCGCAGTACCGCTCCTGCAGCACATCCTGCGCTTGCGTCCCGACGACGCGACGGCTCACGCCATGCTCGCCGTCCTCGCATACAAGAAAGGTGACTGTGCTACTGTCGTCGAGCACTTCGGCAGAGCAGGTGCCCTCATCGATTCACAGCCTGGAGCTTTGCAGGAGTACGGTGCATGTCTGCTGAGGCTGAAAGACGGCGAGAAAGCGGTTGCAGTTTTTCAACGAATACTCGACTCGCATCCGGACGATCCGCTCGCACGGAGAGCGTTGGCGGCTGTGCAACTCGAGGCCGACAAACCGCAGAACGCAATTACAACACTTCAGCCATTGATACAGTCGAGTGATCCCGATGTGAGTGCAATGCAACTGGCAGCCGCGGCATACGAAGCAAACAAGCAGACGCCGGAGGCCGTTAAGGTGCTGCGGGAAGCCATTGTGAAGGATCGTCACAACGTTGATCTGTACCTGGACTTTGCCGACTTGGCGATGACACATCAGTCATTTCAGGCTGGAGTAGAGATGCTGAATACCGGAATCGGCCTTTCTCCCTCAGCGGCTCGACTGTATTTGGCACGCGGTGTGCTTTACGTGCAGCTCGCCGACTTTGAGAAAGCTGAGGCCGACTTCGAAAAGGCCGAAGATCTGGACCCACGTCAGACACTCAGCGCAGCCGCTCAGGGAATGCTGGAAGAGGAAAACCAGAGCGATCCTGCCAAAGCGTTGGCAACAGTGCGTTCCAAGTTGACGAAAAAGCCGGAGGACGCGTTCTTATGGTATTTGCAGGCGGCAATCATGGACCAGCAGGCACCTGCTCCAGGTAGCGCTGACTTCCAGCAGGCATTGCGGTCCGCCAAAAAAGCCGTTGCACTGCAACCTGGTCTGACTGCAGCGCACAATGTTTTGGCGAAACTCTATCTGCGTTCTGGCGATATACGGGCTGCGATAAACGAGTGTCACACAGCTTTACACCAGAATCCGAACGATCAAACTGCCCTTTACCACCTCGTTCTTGCCCTGCGGAAAACGGACGATAAATCCGAAATTCCCGACGTGCTCAAACGGTTGGCGAAGGCTCGGCAACAGGCGACGCAGGAAGAAGCTGAACACAACCGATACAAACTAGTCGTCCAGCCCGGTTCGCCAGCGAGCCAATGAGTGCCAGACGCGAGAGAAAATCTTTACTGACTAGATTGCCAATCCGCATAATGGATGCGCAGAATCAGACACCGTAATGAACCTTACCCGCCGTTCGTTTGTTTTATTGTCCCTCTGTGCTTCCGCGCAGCGCCTACTTGCACAACAGGCGGGGATTGCATCCCGGGATGTGAAAGCACAGGCGAAGCCCGCCCCTTCGGGCCTTCCGTTCCACGCTCAGTTTAGCGATGTGGCCAAAGAGGCAGGTCTGACGGCACCCGTGATCTACGGCGGGTTCGATTCCAAGAAGTACATCCTCGAAGCCAACGGATGTGGGTGTGCTTTTATCGACTACGACAACGACGGATGGATGGACGTTCTTCTATTGTCTGGGACGAGGCTGGAAGGAGATCCACCAGAAGCGACGAACCGTCTTTACAAGAACAATCGCGACGGCACGTTCAGCGACTTCACGGAAAAAGCCGGACTCCGCGCAGCTGGTTGGGCCAACGGCGTTTGCGTCGGCGACTACAACAACGATGGATTCGACGATATCTTCGTGACGTATTTCGGACAGAATCGTCTGTATCGCAACAACGGCGATGGTTCATTTACCGATGTGACCAAGCAGGCAGGACTGCTGGAAACAGGTCCGGCCCGATGGGGCGCCGGCTGCGCTTTTCTCGACTACAACCGTGACGGGCATCTCGATCTTTTCGTGTCCAACTACATCCGGTTCTCGTTCGAGCATGCACCAGTGCCGGGTGAGTTTTCGACTTGCAACTGGAAAGGTGTCCCCGTGAATTGCGGCCCGCGTGGGCTACCCACCGGAAGGCATTCTCTCTACCGAAACAACGGGGACGGAACGTTCACTGATGTCACTAAGCAGGCTGGCATAGCAGGAGCAACCGAGAGCTACGGTATGACGGTCGTGGCGGCAGATTTCGATGAAGACGGCTGGCCGGACATCTTTGTCGCCTGCGACTCTACACCCAGCCTGCTTTTCATGAACAATCATGACGGTACTTTTCGCGAAGAGGGCGTCATGCGCGGTGTTGCGTTAAGCGACGACGGCATGGAGCAGGCGGGAATGGGCGTCGGCATCGGCGATTACAACCTCGACGGACATCTCGATCTATTCAAAACCCATTTCATCGGGGATACGTCGGGGTTCTATCGAAACGACGGCAAGGGAAACTTCGATGAGGTAACGCGTCTCGCCAAGGTTGGGGTTGAAACTCGCTTCACAAGTTGGGGCGCTGGCATCGCCGATCTGGACAACGACGGGCATCCGGATGTGCTGTTTGTGACGGGCAGCGTCTACCCCGAGGTCGAGCGCAAGTTGCCGCAGTATCCATACAAGACTCCGCGAGTTCTGTTTCGCAATCTGGGCAATGGCACTCTTGAGGAATTGGACACGCAAGCTGGCGCGGGAATCACTACGCCTCACAGCAGCCGGGGCTGTGCCTTCGGAGACTTCGACAACGACGGCGACGTTGACATTCTGATCGTTAACATGAACGAGCCACCATCGCTTCTGCGAAATGACCTCAAGGGCAAGCAGAACTGGCTGAAGATCAAGTTGGAAGGCGTGAAATCGAATCGAAGTGCAATCGGGGCCCGGGTGCTTGTGCACTATGGCACCAAAGTGCAGGCGCAGGCACTGGTCAGCCAATCGAGTTATTACTCATGCAACGACCCGCGGCTACACTTCGGCCTCGGTGCCGCGGAGACGGCGGATGTCGACATCTACTGGCCCAATGGGCTACGTGAGCAGTACAAGAAACTTGCTGCCAACCAACTGGTGACGTTGCGCGAGGGCGTGGGCGTGGTGAAGAACAAGGGGTGGAGCAGGTAAGGAGAGCAGTCCGCCACTCGGAAGCTGGAGCCACCCCGCAGGATGTCGGGATCCTTCCGGAAAAAAATCTTGACAACGGATAATCCTAGTATTTATACATTATGCGGTTCAGTAAACGTTTGCTGTAGGTAAACGTTTGCTAACTGTTCGCTCCAGGTGTGATTTTGGTGGACATCCCAGTTAGCCACCAGACCATTTCGTTCAACCACCTGTTGGAGGCATCATGCCAGGAAGCATGTCGTTCCGCCGGTTTTTCTTTGTGCTGTCGGCGTTGGTATTCCTCGCCAGCGCAGCCTTCGCCCAATTCACCGCCAGCATTCAGGGTGTAATTCAGGATCAGAGCGGCGCCGGAGTGAGTAAAGCGACCGTAACATTGGCAAACGTGGCAACCGGTGCGACGTCGGTCGCGACCAGCGATGCAGACGGAAACTACCGCTTCGTCAGCCTTGCTCCCGGCAATTACAAGATCACGGTCGAAGCCGCGGGTTTTTCCAAAGCCGAAGCCGACGCGACTCTTTTGACCGCGCAGAACCTGAACCTGCCCATAGCACTGAAGGTCGGTTCTGTGTCTGAGTCGATCGTTGTGAGCACAGAGGCCCCGATCGTCGATACCGCGGACAGCCGGACTCAGTTGACGATTGAGAACCAGGCCGTAGCGCAATTGCCGGTCATCGGCCGCAATCTTGTAACGTTGGTGACCTTGGCCCCTGGTGTCTCGGGCTTGGGAACGAGCTCCTCTGGCAGTCCGGCATCTGGCGTCGATAACTTCTCGACGGAAGAACAGGTGGATGCCAGCGCTAACGGCCAAGGCCAGAACAACAATCAGTACGTGATTGATGGACTGGACGTGACCAGCGGGATTCGCCAGGGCGTGCTCAACCTGACACCGCAACCAGAATCAATCCAGGAAACATCGATTCAGGTCAACACGTTCTCGAGCGAGTTCAGCCGCGCAGCTGGACTACAGACTCTGTTTACCACGCGGTCTGGCACAGATAAGTTCCATGGTTCGGCCGCAGACTGGTTTAACTATCAAGGCATGTATGCCAACCAGCACTTTGTAAGTTCGAAAGAGAATCCTTACAAGAAATTTCATTCGAACAACTTCGACTTCGCGATTGGCGGACCCATCATTCCGCATCACAACAGCTTCTTCTATTTCGCGGTCGAGCCATTGCGTGCATCGCAGAGCGCCGGCGGATCGGTAACTTTTGCCGCCCCTGAATTCATCAACTGGGCACAAACGAATCATCCCACTTCAGTAGGAACGCATGTCCTGACCACATATCTGCCCTCTGGTGTGGGCGACGTCGGGGTACAAAGCACTGCAGCCGCTGTTTTTGGGAACGATGCACTTGGCAATCCAATCTGCGGAACCCCGGCTGTGGAGAATATTCCTTGCGATCTGCCGATGATTGACCAGGGCGGATTTGGAGCAACTTCGATACGAAACGGTACCCAATATTTTGCTCGTATCGACCAAGGTTTCAAAAAAGATCGAATTTACGTCAGTCTCTTCCGCACCTTGTTGCAAACAGGTGCACCGACTCCGATGCCGCAGTTTTCAGCGCTGAACAATACCTGGCAGGTGGCGGGGCAAGTCTCGTGGACGCATAATTTTTCCGCATCGACGCTAAACGAGTTTACGGCGGGTCTGAGCCGAGTGGAAGGCGTACTCGGGAGCGGCGCCAAGGACTATACGGTGCCTTCGATTTCTGTCAATGGAATCAACGCAGACGGAGGGCAAGCGTACGGGGTAGGTTTCGCACAGGGCGACTTTATTCAGCACAATTATCACTGGCGCGATGTGCTCACTCACGTTCGTGGTACCCACACCCTCAAGTTCGGCTACGAGGGATGGTATGGCGATGACGTGGAGCCTTTTCAGGGCCCGTGGTCACAGCCGAAATTCGGCTTCGACAATCTGTTAACGCTGGCGCAAGACGGTCCGAACAATGAGAACGGCGTAATGTACAACCCCGCAACTGGCCAGCAACAACTGTGGAACTGGGACGCGGCGTCGCGCACGTTCGGCCTGTTTGTTGAAGACACGTGGAAGGTGAGAAGGAACCTGACATTGACCCTCGGATTACGCTACGACGATAGCGGCAATCCCTGGTCCAAGAGCCCCGCGACTGTCTTTGGAAACTTCTATCTCGGTACGGGAACGACGAAAGAGGAGCAAATCGCCAACGGATACGCGAAAGGTACGCACAACGCTCTTTTGCACTCTGTAAACAACCTCTTCAGTCCGCGCGTGGGATTCGCCTGGGACCCAACCAAGAAGGGAGAGTGGGTCGTTCGCGGCGGATTCGGCGTCTACAACAACTGGCTGACCTCAGCCAACGTACAGGAAGAGTTCCGAGGCAGTCCTCCGGGACTCGTTTTGCCGGTATTTTTCCCGGGTACTGCAACTCCGCCGATCTTTGGTCTTGGAACCGGAAACAAGCCACCGTTTGGCTTCACGTTTCCGACCTTCAACGGAGGGCTTAATTCTCAGGGTGGCGTAGTTGGCCAAAACTTTGCAATCGGCGGAATTAACCCGTTGCTAAGGTCGCCCAAGGCGAACATCTGGTCGGTAAGCGTGCAGCGCAAGATCACGAATGCTTTTGCTGCCACGGTCGGCTATAGCGGTTCTCATTCGTACGATGTCGTCGGCAATGGGAATTCGATCGGAAACGTGTCTTATGGTGTGGACGTTAACGTTCTGCAGGGCGATCTGGTCACGCACGAAACCAAGGTCCCAACCCGGTTGAATCCCAGCTTCGGATCAATCACCTATGCCGATAACGACCGCTATGGAAACTACAATGCGGTCTACGTCGATCTGAGAGGCCGATTCTCTCGCGGATACGTGGACGTCTCCTATACGCGTTCGAGCTCAAAAGACGACGGCTTGGCCTACCCCACTCCATTCAACCCTGGTCAGTACTATGCGCCGTCAGTCTTCGATGTTCCGAACCGCGTTTCGATCAGTTTCAACTATTCACTGAAGGGATTGAATGGCGGTAAGGGTGCAATCGGCTACCTCACCGGAGGCTGGGGAATCAGCGGGACCAGCATTGTCCAGTCTGGCTATCCGCTGACGGCGAGTAACTTCAACTCCTACAATCCGGTCTGCGCAGACACGTCAAATGGGGCTCCGCCTTGCCCGTCGCTTGCAAACCCGGCGGTAGGCTACGCGACTGGCAGCGGCGACTACAACGCCGACGGCAATAACAATGACTATCCGGATGCGCTCAGCTATCACCAGTCGACGAATAATAAAGATTGGTTGACCGGAGCAATCCCGAAGAGCAATTTCGCAGTCCCAACGTTCGGCCAGGGTGGCAACGAAAAGCCAATGCAGTTCCGCGGTCCGAACTTCATCGAGACTAACGTCAACTTCTACAAAGACACGAAGATCACCGAAAGGGTGAACTTCCAGTTCCGGTTCGAACTCTTCAATCTGTTTAACCGGGCGAACTATGTCGACCTCGGCGGATCCGGAATCGACATGAATTTCCCTGACGGCAACTTCGGCCAAGCCCGAGCTTCGCACGAGCCGCGGTTCTGGCAACTCGGAGGGCGCATCTCGTTCTGAGGTGGCGCAATCGTGAACACGGGCCGGCACGCCTTAACCGAGGCGTGCCGGTTTTGTTTTGCGGTAAGTCGCATGGTCAACACTGCCTTCAGTCCCGTGAGTGGCGTTGACGTACGATAAGTGCGGAGATGGCAGGCGACGTATATCTGCGCATGAGGGGCCCCAATTCAATTCGGATCGTTTGGTTAGCGTTGACAGCCGTTCCAGTGGTCACTGCCTGCCTCGCGTATAGCCAGGCCCGCAGTAACGCGGCAGACGCCGTAGCCAGCGCGCTGCGGAGCGAACAATACAATCAGGCTCTCGAACTCCTCAGACCCGCCCTGCAGCAGTCTCCCGCAGACGGCCAGCTGTGGACCATGCAGGGTGTTGCACATTCGAAGCTGGGTAATAAGAAGGAAGCGTTGACCGCCTTTCGGCGTGCTCTGAAGATATCGCCCGACAACATTCCAGCCCTGCAAGGGGCCGCGCAAATCGAGTTCGACTCGGGAAGCGCAGGCGGCATCCCGCTCCTGGAGCGGATCCTTCGCCTTCAGCCCGGCGATTTGACCAGCCATGCCATGCTTGCCGTGCTCGAATACCAACAGGGGAATTGCGCGGCTGCAGTCCCTCACTTTGCAAAGGCGGCCCCGCTCTTTGACTCGCAACTTCCCGCGCTGCACGCCTATGCAGCTTGCCTGGTTAAGCTGAAGCGAACAGAAGAAGCGATCCCGGTCTTTCAGAAGACACTGGCACTCAACGACGATCAGACAGAGCGACAGTTGCTCGCGTCGTTGCAATTGATGGCGCACAAACCAGAAGACGCGATTCGGACACTCGAGCCACTACTGGGGAACAGCCCAAGCGTTAACACACTAGAACTCGCTTCAGCCGCTTACGAAAACGCCCATGACACAACAAGAGCCGTGGAGTCGCTCCAGCGGGCGATCGTGCTCAGTCCGCAGAAGGTAGATCTGTATGTTGACTTCGCCATTCTGTCGTCAACGCATCAGTCTTTCCAGGTTGGGATTAACGCCGTAAACGACGGCATTGCTCTCCTGCCCAATGCTGCGGCTCTTTACTTCGCACGAGGGGTTCTGTACGCCCAGCTAGCTGAATACGAAAAGGCGCAAGCCGATTTTGAAAAGGCCTACGATCTCGATCCCAACCAGTCGATGAGCGTTGCGGCACAGGGACTTGCTGCAGTACAGCAGAACGATCTTGACGGCGCACTTGCAGGAGTGCGCGAGAAACTAAAACAGAAACCGGATGACCCGGTCCTTCTGTATTTGCAGGCTGACATTCTCACGCAGAAGGGAGCTGAGCCCGGCAGCCCGGAATTTCAGACAGCCATGCAGTCCGCAAAGAAGGCTGTGGCACTGCGTCCAACGTTAGGCCCGGCCCGAGGGGTTCTGGCTAAGCTATACCTACAAGAAGGGAAGTACTCCGAAGCCGCCGTCCAATGCCGTAAGGCCTTGGAGATCTCTCCGAAAGACCAGACTGCTTTGTACAGACTGATTCAGGCACTGAGGAAAACCGAAAAAAAAGATGAGATTCCAGCATTGCTGAAGCGGCTCGCGTCCCTCCGTCAGGAAGCCACTAAGGAAGAACGCGAGCAGTACCGTTACAAGCTGGTGGAGGACGAAAGATCCGCCAAGTAAGCTACGACTTCAGTATCACGTAGGTGCTGTACTTTTCTTTGTCGATATTCATGAACGGCCTCATGGCAATGCTGCTACCGTCGGCTGATGTTGCCATCCAATCGCCTTTGGTATTGCTTGTCGCCTTAGCCTGCAACAGGCCTTTACTGTCGAATGTAGGCTGCGAGTCCGCGATGGCAAATAGCACGAGCGGCCCTTGCACAAGCGCAACCATGTCGGGATGACTCGCGTCGACCGTTTCCAGGCGTAGCGGCATGGGAAGCTCCAACTGGACTTGGTCTCCATCTTTCCATGTCCGCCGGACGGCAGTGAACGTTCCCGGATCGGCAGGACTGGCGAGTCGCTTGCCGTTAACACTGAGCACCGGACCGGGTGTCGCCCAGGCGGGTATGCGAATGTAGATCGTGTATTCCTTCGGCTGCGACGCCGATACCTGAATCTCGATCTTATTGTCGAACGGGTATTTGGTTTGTTGTTTCAGACCATGCTTCGAGCCGCCATCGGTCCACTGCACAGATGATGGCGTGAACAGGTTTACGTAGACGCCGTCCGCAGCCTTCAGGTATGTGCTGATGTGGTAGTCGGCGGCAAGCTGCGGGAATGTCCCCGAGCAGCAGGGCCATTTGTCCTTGTACCAGACTTTCTGTCCAGTGTTGGCGTAGTCGGAGTAGTAGAACGAAGTTCCATCCGCCTGAATGGGCCACGCGCCCAGGATCGTGTTGTACAGCACGCGCTCCATGCTGTCCCCGTAACGGGCGTTCTTAGTGACACGCAGCAAGTAGCGCGTGATCTTAAAGTGGCCGTACGCGCCACAAGGAGTCTCAAAGCTGGCATGGGTGGTGGAGAGACTGGCGCCGAGTTGTCCGGTTCCGGGCTCCCCGAACGCTTCATTGGGGCCCCACCCGCCCGTAGCGAAGCTCTGGGTGTTCACCAGCATATCGAACCCATTCGTCGCCGCCCGCAAGTGTTTTTCGCTGCCCAACGTGATGTAGGCCTGCATCGCAGAGCTAAACGCATTAACATGGCTGTAAGCGTGCTCGAAGGGCAGCACGTTATTTCCCTGGGATAGCGGGTCGAAATAGGTGTCATCCTCAAGGAACTGCTTCGCCATGTCGCGATACAAGGGCTTTCCGCTCCGCTGGTAAGCAAGGAATAGGTTTTCGGGGAGCGTATAGGTCTCATCCCACGTGTACGAGGTGTCCTTGTGTGAGCGAGAGCGCTGTTCAGCGCGGGAGAGGGCCTTCTCTGGTAAATAGGCGACGATCGAGCGAGTCAACTTCTCGTGAATATCCATCGCTCGCGGATCCTTGACGTACTGGTGAGCGTCAATCAGGCCGCACGATAGCTTGTCGTACGTGTATGCCGGAAGGCGGTAATCGACGAAGAACTTCGCTTTGGGATCAAGCGTTTCTCCGTATCCCTTGACCAGCCGGTTAACTTTCACTTTAGTTGCTTCCGATCCCGTGACTGCGTAGGCGCGTGCCAGACCAGAAACGTACTGTCCGAAGGTATGGCCCGCGATGAATCCCCGAAAGTCATTGCCCTCGAGACTGAATCCAGTAAGGTCGTACCAGCCGCCCATATCTTCCCCTGGAGCGGGCATGCCGGCGACCTGACGGAATACCTTTAGCATGCGATCCTCGTCGAGGTTCAGAAATCGTGAGTGGTTTTCCTCGAATTGACGCTTCATTGGACCGTCAAGGAGCTGTACGTCGGAGTAGGGAAATGTCGCTAGTGGAGTCGACACTGCTACCAGGCCCGTTTGTGCGCTGGCTCTACGAGGCAGCGTGTATGCGGCGTAAGTGGCCGCCGCGGTGACACTCGTGGCCTTCAGGAAATTTCTACGGCTGATTCCATGTGACATCATCTCTCCTTTTCCGAGGTAATCGTTTGCTCACAAGCAACGATCGTTGATCTTGAGTTGCTCATTCCAGTCAATTCTTGCGCTTGGAACTGAGTGCCGTCGAGCGCCTCAGGACCAGGTTCGTGACCAGCGTGTATTCGGATCGGTGCGGTCCCGGAGAGTTCTTCTGTACCTCCGTCATGAGCGCTCGAAAAGCAAGATTCGCCAGCTCAGTCTGTGACATTCTCACTGTTGTGAGCGGAGGGGTTGTGAACTGCGCGAGACGTATATCGTCAAACCCTATTAGGGAGAGATCCTCTGGGATCTTCACGTTGCGCTCGAAGGCTTCGCGCAGCACGCCAATTGCCGTCATATCATTCGAGCAAAGAATCGCGGTTGGACTGCTACGAGAGTTCATCAATTCCGCGACCGCCCGCATCCCACCCTCCATCGTGTGATCTCCTTCAACGATCTCGGCGGCGGACAAACCGATCTCCGACATCACCTTCTCGAACGCGAGTCTCCTGGCGGCTGCTGATTTCAGGTTGGGAGGTCCGGAGATGAAGGCGATGCGGGCATGTCGAAGAGCGGCCAGATGCTGCACGGCTTGCCGGATCCCGGTCTCGTAGTCGATCCGAATATTGGCAACTCCCGGCGCGTCGGGACCGACATCCACAAAGACCAGAGGGACTTTCCGATAGCGCAGATGTTCGAGCAGAGATTCTTCCATCCCGAAGGTGAGAATGGCAACGCCGTCGACCCGGCGTTCGATCATGCGCCGAACGGACAGTTCCATGCGCTTGGGATCATGAACCGTCGAGGTCAGCAGAATCTCGTAGTGGTTCTCGACAGCCAGCGTCTCAAAAGTCTGAACAATCTCAGGGAAAAAGGGGTTGGTGATCTCCGAGACGATCAGCCCGAAAATGCGGCTTCGCCCGGAGACCAGAGCACGCGCCTGAGTATTCGGGAAGTATCCGAGTTCATCGATAACTTTCCAGACTCGTCGAGCCAGAACGGGATCGACGGTAGGGATACGGTTGATAGCTCGGGAAACGGTTGCAGTGGAAACCCGCGCACGCCGAGCAATCTCTCGGATGTCCATTTGCCTCCGTAGAAGCGAGCCACAATTTTACCACGATGCGAGTACACGTTTGCTGAAAACCAGTCTGGAATAAGAAAAAGAGGCTATTTATGGCTGGCATGTGGGCGATAGGAGTAAACAGAGAGGCACTGTCGGAAGTGACAGTTCATCACCTTTAGCTGCGTTGTTATTCAAGTTGACACCTAGGTTGGTTTCGCTCAAGGCCGAATCGCCCAAGGAAATTCTAACGGAAGAAGTGGGAAAACCATGCAACCATCGCCGAACGGCGTCGTCTACAAAAGCAAAGTGGCAGGAGGGTTCAAGCCATCAGCAAATCGCTTCGTGCTCGAACTCACCCTTTGCATGATTGCATTCGCGTTTGTTATGGCGAATCGGCCACTGCTCGCTTACTCGACTCAGACGCAGTCCAGCGCGTTCGCAACCGGAGCGGTAGACCCCAACAAAGGTCCATCCGAACTCAACCATCACATCGCTGGCTGGGCCCTGATTGGAGTTGGACTGTTGGTGCTTACCAGTTTGCTTTCGCCCAGGCCAGAACGTCAGCGGTTACTGTGGCCGGCCCTCTTTGTTCTTGCCGGGTTCTATTTAGCGCTATGGAGCGATGGAGAGATCTGGCCGCGAGGAAATCTGAATTGGTTGTGGCTTTTGCAGCATGATGCCGAAGCTCGACAGCACAAGATATACGCGATTCTCTTGGTGGCGATCGGTGCGATCGAATATATCCGACTCCGCGGTTCTTTACCGCGATTCTGGAAAACCTGGGCGTTTCCTCTGCTCGCTGTAATCGGTGCGGGCATGTTGCTGTTCCATGACCACACAGGCGGTTCCGGCGCCCGCTCGCCCGAGGCGCAGGCTTACCTCGTCAATCCGGCCCTCGATGTGGATGGAAGACCGCGAAGGGCCGCTTCATCCACGGAAGATGCTGACACCGCACACGATCACCATCATCCGATGCAAGCTTTTTCCGAGAGTGATTCGAAGACTGAGCCAGTCGACCACGGCGCCATGCCGATGGACCATTCGCAAATGACGATGTCAGTTGTTACGGACCATAGCATTCCTGCTTCTCACCACCACGTTATGACGGAGTCGATGCTTCGGGTCGAGCACCAGCATATGTGGTTCCTCGCAATCGGACTCGCTATTGGACTGTTCAAGTTCATCTCCGACGGAGAGTTTTTCCGAAACCGCATTGTTCCTTGTATGTGGCCAACTTGTATGTTGCTGCTGGGCTTCATGTTGGTGCTGTATCGGGAATAGCGCCAGCGACCCTGAGTGAGAGGGTAAGTAGGACAGATTCGGCTCCAACCACACGGCAACGTTGGCAGGAATCGAAGGTCGATTTCGCGCATGTCCCCGCTCCAGGATCTGCGCCATCTTCCGCAACGATCTGCAGATATCTTTGCGGCTGGACTGACAAATGTAGCAGTTTCTGCTTCGCGCTTGCTGAGTAAACTTCTAGTACACCCGTCTATTTAATGGATCCCGGGCTGAGGCATCGGTGCCGCCGACATGGGCCTGCTTGCAAATCTAAGAATTCGTACGAAAGTCCTAGTCGCTCTCCTGCCGCTTGCCATTATGGTCATCATTGCGGCGCTGTATTCGTCCAATCGCATGAGCATGATTGATGCTCAATACAGTGCTCTGCTCGACAAAGACGTCAAGGCACTCCATAACCTAACCCTAGCTCAGTCGCACAACAACAGGTTTGGGCTGTACCTATATAAAGAAATTGCAGAGCTTGATCCCGACAGAAAGCGCATGATCGATCGGGAAATCGAACAGACCGCCACGGACTTTTATACGGTACTGAGCGAGGCCAAGCGCGAGAACCCCGATCTGGCGTCGGAGATTGATACAAGCGTGGCACTGTTTGACCAGGCAGTCGTAGATTCGCAGCCAGTACGCGCGGCCACTCAGGAGCAGCAGAACAATAAGGCGATGAAACTCATGCGCGAGGTTTATGACCCCGAATGGTCAGCGACGCGCAGAGCTTCGATGGGCGTGCAACAGGCAGTCCAGAGCCGTGTTGACAAGCAATCCGCTGAATTGTCAGCTCTCACAATTCACCTCATCAGGACCACTTGGGTCGTCATTACGCTCGGGCTGTTGATCTCTTTTGTGGTGGCGTTCTTCATTGTGCAAGTGGAAGTCGTAAAGGTTGTTTCGTCGTTCCGTAGCCGCATCCTGGACGTTGCAGAAGGACGGTTGGACCAGCCAGTTGGCAACCTGAATCGTCCAAATGAGATTGGGGAGATGAGCCGTGCTTTGCAGACGTTGCAGGTCGCAGCCCGCGAACGCGAGATCCAGACTTGGATCAAGACCGAAGTGGCAGGCATGACACTTCGGCTGCAATCGGCCGAAGAGTTCACCGCGTTTGCCGATGGGCTAATGTCACGCTTGTCGGAAAGCTTCAACCTGCTTTTTGGCGCGTTCTATTTAGGAGGCAAGGACCATGCAGGCTTTCGGCGGATGGGTGCGTTTGCAACGGACGTTGCGAGCGAACCCCGTGAGTATGCACTGGGAGAAGGGTTGGTTGGACAGGCCGCCGAAGAGCGAAGAAACCTGAAGATCATGGCCCCTGCTGAGAAGCCACTGAGGATCGCGACCGGAGTGGGAACTGTGGAACCGGCGTGCGTGTTCTTCTTGCCGGTCATTCAGCAGGAAGCTGTCATTGCGGTTATCGAGCTTGCGACGGCTGCCCCTATCTCGGAGCGGCAGCAAATGCTCCTTGATGCGCTCTTGCCCACGGTGGCGTTGAACACCGCAATTCTCGTCGGCAAGCTCGAAACGCAGGAACTGCTTGAGCACACGCAGGTTCAGGCGGCAGAGTTGGCTGTGGCAAAGGATGCCGCGGAAGCCGCCACCAAAACTAAGTCGGACTTCCTGGCGAACATGAGCCACGAAATCCGAACGCCGATGAATGCCATCATTGGCATGTCGCACCTCGCGCTTAAGACGGAGCTAGACCCTCGGCAGAAAGGCTACGTCCGCAAGATTCAGCAATCGGGCCAGCACCTGCTCGGCATCATCAACGACATCCTTGATTTCTCCAAAGTTGAGGCCGGCAAACTCACGGTCGAAACTATCGATTTCGATCTCGAGAAGGTTCTGGAAAACGTTAGCGACTTGATCACCGAGAAGGCATCCTCCAAGGGGCTGGAATTGATTTTCAATATCGACCCAGCGGTAGAAATGCATCCGAGAGGCGATCCCCTCCGACTCGGACAAATCCTGATCAACTTCTGCAACAACGCCGTGAAGTTTACCGAACGGGGTGAGATAGTCGTTACGGCGCGAGTGCAGGAATCGGACGATAAAGGACAGTTAGTGCACTTCTCTGTCCGAGACACCGGCATCGGGTTAACGCAAGAGCAGATGGGGCGGCTGTTCCAAGCATTCGAGCAGGCTGATGCGTCAACGACGCGTCAACATGGCGGCACGGGTTTGGGGCTAGCGATTTCCAAACAGCTGGCACGGTTGATGGGCGGTGATGTGGGAGTTACCAGCCAAGTGGGACAAGGCAGCACCTTCTGGTTCACTGCTTTTCTAGGAAAAGGCGAAGGCAAGATGCCGCGTTTGGTTGCACCCGATTTGCGAGGCCGGCGTGTGTTAGTGATCGACGACAACGCGCACGCACGAGAGGTGCTCTCGAGCATGCTGCAAAGTATGACCTTTAGCGTAAACGAGGCACCATCCGGCCCGGAGGGTATTGAGCTTGTACAGAAAGCCGCCGAACGCGGCGAGCCTTACGACGTAGTGTTTATTGATTGGCAGATGCCGACTATGGACGGCATCGAAGCTGGCCGCCGTATCCTCTCGCTGCCAAACGTCTCGATACCGCCGCACCTCGTCATGGTGACCGCCTATGGCCGGGAAGAAGTGATGAAGCAGGCGGAGGAGGCGTCATTCGAAAACGTGCTCATTAAACCGGTTACACCGTCGATGCTTTTCGATTCGGTAGTGCAGGCGCTGGGGACGGAGGAGCACAAGCACACGGAAACCGGAGCTCACGACGGTACGTCTGGGGGATTTAACTTCGAAAGTATCCGCGGCGCACGCGTATTGCTCGTTGAGGACAATGAGTTCAACCGAGAAGTTGCGATTGGGTTGCTGGAAGATGCTCCGGTTACGGTCAGTGCAGCCGACAACGGCGAAATCGCAATCCGGATGCTCAGCGAGAACACCTATGACCTTGTGCTGATGGACATGCAGATGCCAGTGATGGACGGCTTGGCTGCTACTCGCGCTATCCGGCAAAACTCAAAGTTCAAGGATTTGCCCATCATCGCTATGACGGCCAATGTGATGGCCGGCGATCGCGAAGAGTGCCTTGAGGCAGGTATGAATGATCACCTAGCCAAGCCGATCGATCCTGACAAGCTATTTAAATCGCTGCTGCGTTGGATTCCTGTGCGCACTTCGGCGGCGGGCAGTGAACCTGTGGTCATGGCAAAGAAATATCCTGCAGGATCGACTTCGTTGGAGATTCCAGGGATCGATACACAATCCGCACTAAAACGAACCGGTGGCAGCCGCCAAAGGTATGAGTCATTGTTGCGGAGGTTTGCGGAATCGCAAGTGCTTGCGGTGAAAGAAATACGCGGTGCGCTGAGCGCACGGGACTCCGCCACCGCACAACGCATCGCGCACTCGTTGAAGGGAGCAGCGGCGAACTTGGGCGCGACCGGATTGGCCAATGCGGCCGGCCGCGCCGAACTGGCAATCAAGACACAGAGCGACGTTGATCCGGTGCTAGTTGAGATGGAACAAATGCTCTTTGCCACCGTGGCAACAATCCAGAAAGCGCTTCCGTCAGCAGAAAAAGTCGAGACGAAACAGAACGGTGATGGGGACCCATCGGTAGTCTTACAGCCGTTGTCGAGGCTGAAAAGGCTTCTAGAGGCCGATGACAGTGAAGCAGCCGAGTTCATCTTAGAGGCGCAAAGCAGCTTCTCCACGGTGTTGCACCGGACCGAAATCGAGACCCTCACACGAGCGGTGGGTGACTTCGATTATGAGAGCGCTCTACGTACCGTGTCTGGAATCGCCGATCGACTCTCGTTAAAGCTGGAATAAAAATCATGATACCCGAACATAAACTTATTCTTGTGGTGGATGATACGCCGCTCAATATCAGCGTCATCACGGGCGCGCTGAAAGATACCTACAGGACAAAGGTCGCCACCAGCGGCGCAAAGGCTCTGGCGATCGCTGCGGCTGATGAGAAACCCGACCTCATTCTGCTCGACGTGATGATGCCGGAGATGGATGGGTACGAAGTGTGCCGGCGTCTGAAGGCCGATCCGATGACGCGCGAGATTCCCGTGATCTTTCTAACGGCTCAGACTGAGGCCGAGGACGAAACACGCGGATTCCAAGCAGGGGCGGTGGATTATGTTCACAAGCCGTTCTCTCCGGCGGTAATGAAGGCCCGGGTTCACACGCATCTTGTGCTGCGCGAAACGCGCGAAAAGTTAGCACAGCAGTTGCTTACCATCCAGAAGGAACTCGAAACGGCACGGCTGATACAGCAGTCCATTCTGCCGGAGACAGTGCCGCACATCGATGGACTCGACATTGCGGCCCGTTATATTCCGATGGCTGCGGTTGCGGGCGATTTTTACGACTTCATCCTGGTAGACAACGAGCGTATTGGCATTCTCGTAGCCGACGTTTCGGGACACGGCATGCCTGCAGCCTTGATTGCCTCGATGCTGAAAATCGCATTGGCGGCCCAGGCGGTGCACGCCGATGATCCGGCGCGAGTACTGCAGGGGCTCAATCAGGCGCTATGTGGCAAGTTCCAGCACCATTATGTCACCGCCGCTTACGTCTTCGTGGATATGAAGAAACGGACATTGACGTATGCGGGTGCCGGGCATCCACCCTTACTGATGTGGGGCAGAGGGTCGGCTGAAGTGCGAGACGTAACCGAGAATGGTTTGTTTCTCGGTAAGTTCGACTTTGCTACTTATTCGTCAGTGGAGATACCGATCTCAGCGGGTGATCACGGTTTGCTCTACACCGATGGAATTTCCGAAACCAACAATCCCGAAGGTGTCGAGTTTGGAAGCGGACGCTTCCGGGAATTTCTCGCTGGTGAGAAGAATGGGTCCGCGAATCAGTTGGCCGATCGCCTCCTTAAAGAACTTTCAGGCTGGTCAGCCCGCGGGGAAGGTGAAGACCTGGACGACGACGTTACAATGGTTGCCATCCATGTAACGGATCCCCGATAAGAGAGTTTGCACGGATACGCGCAGTCGAATCACCGGAACGTCACTAATGAATGAATGCTTCCTCGCGCTTGGACACAGGAAAGAGTTCTCTCTGAGGGAAGCATCTTGGATTTTTCGTGGCGATCGTGCATTCGTTGGCCTCGTGGTAGGCCCTGAATGTGCGGTACTCATAGTGGGTAAGAAATTCATTTTCACCCGCCGGTAGCGATACCAGTTCTCGAACTACATAGACAGGCGTCATGCCCTGAATTTTCATTTGGGTTACCGTCCTGTTGCAATACGACTGTTTAAAGAGGAGCAGCTAAGTTCCGCTCATGTTTAAATCCGCCGCAACGTAGCCGGATGTCAGGAAAAACCCTTAGATTGCATCATCGAGTAACCCGACCGGGTGCCGATTAATACCTGCCAAAACGAAATTATTGCCCCCAACGAAGCTCGGAGCCCCATCGCCTTGATGACGCCGATACACAGCTAACCTCATGCTGAGGGCGAGGTTAGTGTGGCCCATAGACTTTGGCGCTGCGGTTGCAAGTATCAAGGGAAGTCATTGCAACTCTCTTCGCGAAAGGGGGCTCCTCGATGACATTTTCTCTTCTGCACCATGCGAATGAACCGATCACGCGATGTGCTATCTGTGGCCGGAGCGTCACGGTCGAATTGAGTAAAACGGACGAGCGAGGCAAGGCTGTTCACGAGTCTTGCTACGTGCGTGAAACCCTGTCAGAGTTCAGAGCACTGATGGATGAACTGCCTCAAAGGTGGGCGATCACCGCCATTGATCCTCTACGAATTGCCTCTGAACCAGCACTAACCAGAATGCCGTGGAGAATTTTCGGGTTGGTTCGGTTGTAGGGCCAAGTGCCGAAGCGGCGCCTTCGCGGAGTCTCATTGGCTTTTCCGGTAGTTGGAACAATCCAGATTTGACCAGGCGCTGGTTACGGGCGAGTATTTTGGTTGCGGTCTGCTCATTCAACTGGCGTTCCAACCGCTTCCTGAATGTGGCTTTCCCACGCTCCCGCACCATCACGCACATCTCCGATCGCTCGATCTCTGCGGCCGCGCCGGCTTCTACCGAACCCTCTGTTCATTCCACCTGATCCGAAGACCGTATTTGTTCAGAAACGGCGCGTTTGTTTGTCCTGCCAATGCATGGAACGGTAGGTACTCCGGGGAGACATCATCACCAGGAGGCGGGGGCCTCAATCCACAGCCTACGGAATCGTCGGCAATCGGAACCCAACCCTAACCAGTTTGGTCCGATTTTCGATCGATTCTTGACAGGCTTCCAGGCCGGCAGTAGCGTTGCCCTTGGTCGCACCGATAGATCTGCGCAGGAGGAGAACAATGTCGCTTAGGCCGTGGTGGGTTGTCGCACTCATATTGTTTGTTCTCGAGGTAGCAATCGCACAAGACCCCACAAAGGCCGAGCCCTCACACTACAGACTGGCATTCGAGAACGAATCCGTGCAGGTCGTGAATGTCCACTATGGTCCGCATGAAAAGTCCAGCATGCACGACCATCCCGGAGGCGTAGTCGTCGTAATTTCCGGCGGGCATCTTAAGTTCACCGATCAGCACGGAAATGTACAGGAGGTCTTCGCCAAAGCCGGAGAGTCCAGGTGGTTTCCGCCTTTCAAACATAAGGTGGAGAACCTGGGTGACACCCCCTACGACGCTGTGTACATCGGCGTTAAGCATGAGCGGTCAGCCCCCAACAACCGCTCGTCAAACGGCGAGGCGCAGATCAATGCCCAGGCGCAAAAAATTCTGCAGGATATTGTGGCCTCGACCAAGCAGTGAGCGGATGAGCAGGGAGTATTGGCTGGTTACTCATCGGAAAACATTCCCGTTTTTGTGAGCCCCAGTCCTTAAGCGAGGTTTCGCTGCAGCGTCTGGCGTTCAAGTTCTCCTTCCCATCGCGACAAGACTAATGTGGCAACCCCGTTGCCGATCATATTAACCAGCCCGCGAAACATACTCAGGAACCGATCGATGCCCAGAATCAGCGCCATGCCCGCCACGGGAATAGTTGGAATCACAGAGAGTGTCGCCACAAGAGCTATGAAAGAAGCGCCCTGAACGCCGCTTGCCCCCTTCGAAGTTAGAAGTGCGACGGCGAGGATGGTCAATTGTTGAGTCAGAGTGAGGTGTGTGTTTGTTGCTTGCGACACAAACAGGGCAGCCATGGTCATGTAAAGAGCGGTGCCATCTGTATTGAACGTGAAGCCCGTTGGAACGACAAGTCCCACCATGGATTTCGAACAGCCCAAAATTTCCAGCTTCGACATTAATGTTGGAATCGCAGTTTCCGACGAGCTTGTCGCCAGGACCAGCAGAATTTCCTCCCTAATGTGCCATAAGAACCGGAAGATGCTGAAGCCTGCCGCCCATGCAATGGCACCGAGCACGGTGATCACAAAAAATAGGGAAGTGAGCCAGAACGTTCCGATCAATCTTGCCAAGGGGCCCAGAGAAGCCAATCCGAAGCGGCCGACGGTATACGCCATAGCACCGAAGGCGCCAATCGGAGCGAATTTCATCACAATGCTGACCACAGCGAACACGGTGTGCGTCAAGGTGTCAACCAGTTCAACGAGCGGTTTCGCGCGTGCTCCGATCGCCGCGAGTGCCAAACCGAACAGAAGTGCGACGAAGACAACCTGGAGAATGTCCCCTTTCGCAAAGGCGTCGAAGACGGTGGTTGGAATGATGTGCATCAGGAATTCGGTCACGCTCTGCGTCTTCGCTTGTCCTGCATAATCGGCAACCGACCTGGCGTCCAGAGTAGCTACGTTTACGTTAAATCCACTGCCCGGGCGCACCACGTTTCCCACTGCGAGGCCGATCAACAATGCCACCGTGGAGACCACTTCGAAATACAGCAACGCCATGCCTCCGACGCGGCCAACTTTCTTCAGGTTCTCCATGCCGGCAATTCCGGTGACGACAGTACAGAATATGATCAAGGAGATGATCATCGTGATGAGCCGTATAAAGGCATCACCTAGCGGCTTCATGGCCACCGCGCGATCCGGACTCAGGTAACCAAACACCACTGCAACGAAAATCGCAAACAGCACTTGCGCCCACATCTCGCGGTAAAGGGGCGGTTTGGTTGAAGCCTGTTTCTGCAAAGCATCCTGAACAGTCGGAAGAGTAGCCATGTTGGGTTCCTGGAGAAAGGAGACCGACTCTATTTCGCGGGCTCCGGTTCGAGAGTGCGCACCAGCCAGGGAATAATTACCTGTTTGAAGATGACGGGGTCGGGCCAGACCTTTTCCTGGCGTCCCAGATGTCCACCTTGCGGATTGATCCAAGCTGTCTTTGGAACGTCTCCTTTATTGAGAAGCCAGTAGATGTCGTCGATCGGGACCTGCGTGTCCTGTACTCCGGCAAGGATGAGCATCGAAGCCATCGGCTTTCCCAGTAGTCCTTGCTTGACCAGTGACATCCGTGGCAGAACTTCGGCCATTTGATCGAGGGTGGTGACGTTGTCGAAAATTGCCATTAGCGCCGGTACCTGGTCGAACAGGTACTCGCGGTTGCCAAGCAGAGAGTTCATCAGGAAGTCTTTCTGAAAGAAGGCGTCAACCGGAGGCGACTGCGCACTGGCGCCTTTCAACCGCGAACGCTCGACGATTGCCATTTTCGTCGCCCAGTAAGCTCCCCAACTCACGCCGTGAATGGCGATACGAGTCTTGTCTACCTCGGGTCTGGTCTGGAGATAGTCGAGCACGCGCGACAAACTGCGCTCGGCGGTTTCACTCACTTTGATCGGCGACTGCCCGGTGCCGGGGCCATCCACTGCGAGGTACCCGATTCCATACGGCAGGACGGCTCCGAAGCTCTCCGCCAAATCTTCCTTCCGGCTGTCCAGGCCGTTCACTGCGACGACGACCGGCACGGGGCTCTTCGCCCCTTTCGGAAGACGCAGGTACCCGATAATGTCTTTGCCTTCAAATGGGATGCGCACGATCTCGAGTGGCGGATCCCAAAACTTTGCATGTGCCAGAAATGCTTCGATCGCTTTTTCGTACGAACGCTGTTTGCCGGGAGAAGCAGGGATTGGCCACCGACCGAACGAATAGAGTCGCCAGGCGCGGATGTAATCGGCATTCGCTTTCGCGGGATCGGTGTTTTCGAGAGACTTTGCCTCTTTGTTATATCGATCGGCGACGCCCATGAATGCCGCCGCCCACTCATCTTTGTCTTTGGTGTGGATCGAAGCGAAGGCCTCGCGGACGTCGCCGGGGTCGAGGCCAATCAGCGGATACATTCCGTTCTCCGCACGATGAACCGCCTCGGTCTTGATCTCTTCGAGGGTCCGCTCTTCGTTCTGTTGGGAGAACGCGGAGATGTTCGCGGGAACGATGAGGAGCAGAGCTAAAGAAACAGAGCAGGCGCTGCTTCGAGGCAATCTGGGCGTCGAAATTTTCGCTAAGGTCGTCATGAGTCTGTATCCTGGATCAATTCGTTCGATGGCTCCAGCAGATGTGAATGGCAGAGTGACACTAACTTCGAGGGAACTCAGGGCCGGATGAGAAATCCAGCCCTGTAGCGGGGAACAGCCATGCGGTCAAAAAGTCAGCTTCAGACCAAGCTGAACCGCGCGTGAGCCACCCGAACCGATGACGGGGTTCGCGGCGGCGACATCGGGTGTCGCGCATCCACAACCAAAGAACCCTCCACCGCCGGAGGGATCGTTATGCGCATATCCGTTCTGTCCGCCGAACGGATTTGCGAAATTCGGATGATTGAAGATATTGAAAAGCTCCACCCTGAACTGGGCTCCGAAACGCTCACCAAATTTCCAGTTCTTGGCTATCGTAAAGTCGACGTTGCGAAATCCGGCGTCGCGGAAGATGTTGCGGCCCATAGTGCCGAAAGTCCCCAGCGCGGGAGGGATCAGCAACGACTTTCCGCTGGCATAGCAGCCGAAACTGGCTAGCGCAGCGGTTGCCGGACCTGTATTGTCCCCATTGTCCAAGGCCAGAGATTGTGCATTGCAGGCAGCATTCGAGGTGGGATTGGTCGGATCACCGCTTCCCGCGAAGAACGGAATTCCAATCTGGCTGGATTTGAAGTCCTTCGGGTTCCCGTAGAAGTTCCAGCGATCGTTCAGTTCACCGGACAGGCTGACATCAGTTCCAGCATCCATCACACCCCATGGCTGCGCTCCTGCAAGTGTGACAATCGAGTTGATCTGCCAACCTTCGAGTAACTGCGCAAAGCCTTTCTTTCCCGGCAACAGGTAGGTGAGGGAGAGCGTAAATCGGTGGCGGATATCAAAGTCACTACTCGCGTATTCCCGGTCGGGATGCGTGCTGTCGCTGGGCAGTCCAAGTCCGGCGCCGAAGTCCCAGTTGGCTCCGACCTGATCGAGAGCGTGCGAGTACGTATAGCCGGCGATCATCGAGAGTCCGTGGTAGTTTCGCGAAGTGAAGGTGGCCTGCAATCCGTTGAAGTTTGAGCGATAGATATTGCCCATCTGGAAAACCTGCGCGAGGTACGGGAAACATGGTCCGCCCGCGCCGGCTCCGACTGGAGCAGGACAGTTCTGTGTGAAGGGTCTGCCGAGCTGCTCGGAACCATCATCCAAAGCTGGGTTCACCTGATTGATGTCTCTGATCCCAACCAGGCGTGATCCGTGGTTCCCCACATAGCTGACGTCCAACACGAGATTCGGAGTGAAAGAGTGCTGGAGGCCGAAGTTCCACAGGGAAACGTACGGTGTCTTAATGTTGCGGTCGACACCCATGATTGTGCAGGGTCCGCCAGTTACTGGATCGCAATTGATGGTGTTGTTGCCCGGAAATACGGTTCCGAACCAGTCCAAACTGGATCCGGGAAAGAAGGCTACTGCGGTTGCGATGTTTCCACCGGAAGTAGCACCGGCTGAGTCGATGTTCGCGCCCGTGGGAACTGTCGCCAGCCCCAGGGAGTTGTTCAAAGCGAGAAACGATTCCCAATTGACGGTCTCGTACATCAGTCCAGCACCCGCTCGAAGAACAGTACGTCCGTTGCCAAGAATGTCCCAGGCAAAGCCGGCCCGGGGTGCAAAATTACTGCGGTCGGGGTTGTAGGGACCATCGACTCCGTTCATGCCGACCTGGATGAGTCCCTTGTTGATGTCGAAGTTGCCCAATAGATTGTGGGCTTCTTTAATGACAGTGTTCACCTCATAGCGCAGTCCAAAGTTCAACGTGACGTTCTTCGTAACTCGAAAGTCGTCCTGCACAAATCCGGCATAACCCCAGTTGTGGATATGCCGTGTCGGATCACCAACCAGCAATGTGCCATTGGTCGGGAGACCTGCAAAGAAATCCTCAAGTCCAGAAGACTGCTCCTGGTCGCTGGGCGCGTATGCTGCGCCCCCAATGAACTTGATCCTGCCTCGCGAGCCTCCGTAGCCGGCGCCAGTAAAACCGTCGCGATGCAACTCCCCACCGAACTTGATGGCATGGCGGCCGGCGATATAAGAGACATGATCGATGAACTGGATTCTCGTATCCGGTCCCTGCACTTTTGGCCAATTAAACCCGCCAAGTTCTTGCGGAAAAATATAGTCAGGGAAGACGTTAATGCGCGGCAGGCCGCCGTACAGCGGATTGTCTACGCCAGTATTCAAGCCATACGCGCTCTCGACGTTTGTGTTGTGATCGTTTGTAAAAGTAGGTTGATAGAGGCGGTTATAGCCAAATCGTGCTTCGTTGACCCATCGTGCATTAGGAGTGAAGATCCAGCTTTCGCCGAACACTTGTGCGCGAGTGTGGATTAGAGTGAGCCACTTGGTTTGTAGCTGGCTGGCATCCGACACGGTGCCAGAATTGTTACCAAAGAAATACATGCTGCTGAGACTGTTGTGGTTGTTCAATTGGTAATCGACCTTGGCTACACCGTTGTGTTCCGTCACTGAATTGGGAAGCCCGAAATCAATCGAACTACCGGGAACGCTGCTGGAATTCAAAGGAAAGCCGGTGCCGTCGCAGGTTACCGTTGTGGGGGGAGTGAATGTACATCCGCCAATCTTGAGACTGGCTGCGCTCACATCGTTGGCGAGCTGCCCCGCGAGGAAGCCCGCGTGGATGTTGGCGACGGCATCTGGGATGCTGTTTTGACAGTCACCTGTCTGTGTGAAAAGGCAGTTACCCGGCTGATTCAGCGGGACAGTGGCAAGAGGAACGGTGGCATAGGTCAGTAGTGATCCGGTATTACCAACGGTGTAAAGCTGTCCTTCGTATCCTCCAAAGTAGAACAGCTTGTCCTTTACCACTGCGCCCCCGATCGTTCCGCCGAACTGCTCGAGATTTCGTGGATTTTTTTCTTGCCCCGCCGGATTGAAGTAGTTCCGTGCGTCGAACGGAGTGTCTCGCCCAAAAGCATATGCGGTTCCGTGAACTTGGTTCGTACCCGACTTCAATCCAACGTTCACGATCGCCCCTGGTTTCCACCCGTATTCCGCCGGAGGATTCTGTTGCAGATTGAATTCCTGGATGGAGTCGACTGGGAGAATCGTGGCAGAGTCCCCAGCAATGCCGGCTCCGTTGATAATGCTCTGGCCTGAAAACGGCTCACTGTTGAACAAGCCATCGACCAGATAAGCGTTATCTTCGGCTCGGAGACCATTGGCGCTCGTCGTGGAGAACCCGCCGCCCGGATATCGAACAACTCCGGGACGCAATTGCAGCAGGTTCTCATAGTTGCGACCATTTAAAGGGAGATCGTTGATCTCTTTATTGCTCAGTGTGCCACCCAATGTGGCCGAGGTCGTGTTCACCAATGGAATCGCATCGGTGACAACAATGGTTTGTGTCACATCCCCGGCTGGTAGGGTCAGGTCAACCGTAAGGTCGGTGGCTACTTCTACCTGAACTTTTGGACGTTCGACTTTCTTGAAACCTTGCGCCTCGGCCTGCACCGAATAAACGCCGGGAACCAGGCTGGGAACAACATAGTTGCCGGAGCTATCCGACTTGACCACGCGCGTTGTTGCCCTCTGCGTATCCGTAACTGTGATGGTGGCACCGGCCACGGTCGCCCCGGATTGGTCGTATACTTCGCCGAGAATCCGCCCCGTCGTGGTTTGGGAGAACATAGGGACAGAGCCATTGAGCACTAGGCAGGCAATAGCGAAGACTCGAATGCTTTTCGTCGCGGAACGCATTCACAGACCTCCCAAGGGGATAATTAATGGTCCGACAGCTGTACCATTATCCTCCGACGACTGTCAAGTACCTCGTTGCACGCATCGCGGTCTTGACCACAACCTCTTGGAGAGGCAGTAAGGTGTTCGAGGCCAAACTCTTACTACAGTCCGCTGTGACGCAGCTTCTTGAACTGAAGCCTCTGCGGATTAGTAGTAGGAGTTGGCAGGAGCTCGCATTGTGGTATAGTGGTCGGACCAAATGGCCATATTGGAGCTTGGGCTAAATGACCAATGAAATTCAAACGCATCTCGGTGATAAACCGTTATACCGTGCAGTAAAGACGTCGCGCCTTTATGAACTGATTGTTCAGCAAGTCGAAGAGTCCATTCTGAAAGGCCAACTCAAACCGGGTGACCAACTGCCTGCGGAGCGTGAACTCGCCCAGCGGTTCGGTGTAAGCCGAACGGCCGTCCGTGAAGCGGTTAAGACGCTGCGAGAGAAAGGCTTGGTGGAGGCCTATACCGGACGCGGAACCTTTGTCACGAACGGGACTTCGCAGACCATTCGTCAGTCCCTGGACGCGATGATTCGGACCAGCCAGGAGGAAGGCTCCATTCATTTGGCTGAATTGAGGGCGGTGCTTGAGCCCGAGATCGCGGCCCTGGCAGCTTCGCGTATCGAAGAACAACTGTTGACGACTATGCGGGACGCCGTCGCCGCCATGGATCGGAGCCTGCACGATCAGGACACTTACATTGAGGCAGACTTGGATTTTCACCTGGCGTTAGCAGAGGCCGTTGAGAATCCACTGATTCTCTCGCTGCTGGACTCGATTGTAGTTTTGCTGCGGGATCAACGCAGCCGAATCTTCAACGTGGAGGGTGGACCTGAAAGAGGCCAATTCCATCACAAGCGCATTCTGGCGGCGATTGAGCGGCGGGATGCTGATGCAGCGCGGACCGCGATGCGGGCCCATCTCGAGCAGGTCCGCACTGATTCCACGTCAGCAACAGAGAACGTACAGAAGCAAGAACCAATTTCCTAGCGAGAAGGTGTCATGGCGCGACTTGGATTCGTAGGTCTGGGTGTGATGGGCGGAAACATGGTTGGCCGCCTTCTGGAAAAGGGACACACCGTAACTGGTTACAACCGCACGCGATCCAAGGCCCAAGGGCTGATCGAACGTGGAATGCGATTTGCGGAGTCCCCCAGAGCGGTCGCGGAAGCGTCCGATGTGACGTTCACAATGGTTACCAACGCGGCCGCGCTTTCGGCGGTAACGGACGGGCCCGATGGCTTGCTCGCGGGAATTTCCGAAGGCAAGTATCACGTCGATATGAGCACCGTCAGTCCCGAAGTGAGCCGCACTCTGGCGGCCAAAGTTCGCGAGAAGGGCGCAGACATGATCGACGCGCCGGTTTCTGGTAGCGTCATCACTCTTCAGCAAGGCAAGCTCTCAGTGATGGTGGGCGGCCGCAAAGAGACTTTCGAGAAGCTCAAGGCACTTCTTCTCGATATTGGCCCGAAGGTGACGCACGTTGGTGGCAACGGAGTAGCGTTGTCGATGAAGATCGCGGTGAACTTACAGCTGGCGGTGCAGATGATGGCGTTCTGCGAAGGCGTACTGCTGGCGGAGAAGAGTGGCATTCCACGCGAGGTTGCAGTTGATGTGATGGTCCACAGCGCGATCGCTTCACCGATGATTCAGTATCGCGGGCCGTTCGTGTTACAGCAGCCGGAAGAAGCCTGGTTCGACGTTAACATGATGCAGAAAGACATGCTGCTCGCTATGGACCTGGGGCGCAAGCTGAACGTGCCCGTTCCTACTACGGCCGTGTCGAACGAATTCCTGACTGCCGCGCGCGGCATGGGCTGGGAAAAACTGGATTTTGCCGTCATGTTTGACGTGCTGGCCCGCATGTCCGGAGTGCCCAAATGACAACCGCCGCGCAACCGACGAGCACGCCTGACCAGGTTGCTCAGTGGCATCGGATGTACCGCCAGATGCTGACCATCCGTCTATTCGAAAAACAGGTCAACGAACTCTATACGCGCGCATTGATGCCCGGACTGGCGCACCTTTACATCGGTGAAGAAGCGGTCGCAGTGGGCGTGTGCGAGACACTGAAAACGACCGATTACATCACCAGCACGCATCGTGGCCACGGACATTGTTTGGCGAAGGGCGCTTCGCCCGATCGAATGTTCGCCGAGTTGCTGGGCAAAGAAGCCGGCTACTGCAAAGGCAAGGGAGGCTCCATGCACATTGCCGACCCGGCCACCGGCAATCTCGGAGCAAACGCGATTGTGTGTGGTAGCGCCGGCATCGCGACAGGAGCGGCGTTCTCCGCAAAACGCTTGGGTAAGGAACAAGTTGGAGTCTGCTTTTTCGGAGAAGGCGCCCTGGGACAGGGTGTGCTCTACGAGGTGATGAACCTCGCTCAGCTTTATCTGCTTCCCGTGATCTATGTTTGTGAGAACAACCTGTACACGGAATACACGCACTACTCGGAAACGACTGCGGGCGACATTCTGAGCCGCGCGACCGCTTTCGGGCTGGAAACCGCTGCCGTTGATGGACAGGACGTGCGCGCTGTTTATGACAGCGCACATCGAATGGTTGAGCGAGCCCGCAGAGGAGGTGGTCCTGCATTCCTACTATGCAACACCTACCGCTACCACGGCCATCACGTCGGCGATATCAACCGCGAATACTATCGCTCGAAGCAGGAAGAGCAGAGGTGGAAAACACAGCGTGATCCAATCATCAATCTCGGAGACTGGCTGATCCAGCAAAAATTGGCGGATGTAGCTGTACTCGATGGCTGGCATGCCGAGATTGAGTCCGCGATAGAGAAGGCCAAGGAATTCGCAATTGCCACTCCGTACCCGGGCGGGGATCAAGTGGAGCAGGACGTCTATGCCTGAAGCTACCGAGCGCGAGCTGACATTCGCACAAGCGATCCGCGAAGCTTTGGCGGAAGAGATGCGTCGCGACTCCACTGTATGCATCATGGGTGAAGACGTCGCCGAGGCCGGCACTCCTTTCAAGGTACTCACCGGTTTGGTGGAGGAATTTGGCAAGGATCGTGTGCTCGACACTCCAATCTCCGAAGCAGGATTCACTGGACTTGCCGTGGGGGCAGCGATGACCGGTTTGCGGCCAGTAGTTGACATCATGTTCGGCGACTTCATTACCCTGACCATGGACCAGATGGTGAATCAGGCAGCCAAGGTCCACTACATGTCCGGCGGCGAATGGAAGGTCCCCATGGTCATGCGTACCACGCTGGGAGCGACGCGCCGCTCGGCGGCACAGCACTCGCAATCGCTTCACGCGTGGTTCTGTCATGTTCCGGGATTGAAAGTTGTCCTGCCCTCGACTCCGTACGACGCCAAGGGGCTGCTCAAGGCGGCCATTCGTGACGAGAACCCCGTCGTCTTCTTCGAAGACAAGATGATGTACAAGCTCTCGGGTGCGGTGCCAGCAGAGGACTATACCGTTCCGCTCGGTGTCGCCGATGTGAAACGGGTAGGCGAAGACATCACGCTGGTCGCCACCAGCAGTATGGTGCAGGTGGCGCTGGGTGCAGCAACGTTGCTGGAAGAGATTGGAATCAGTGCTGAAGTTGTGGATCCGCGAACGATGTGGCCATTGGACGAGAAAACCCTGGTCGAATCGGCGAAGAAAACATCTCGAGCCATAGTGCTCGATGAAGGCTACGAAAGGTACGGTGTAACCGCGGAGCTAGCCTCGGTGATTGCTACGGGCGCATTCTATGACTTGGACGCGCCGGTCAGGCGCATGGGGGCGATGCATGTCCCGATTCCATTCTCGCCCCCGCTGGAAGACCTGACCGTGCCAACCGAACAAACGGTATTTGAAGCGGCCCGCGCTCTCTGCGGACGATCCTAGGACGGACTTAAGACCTGGGCGATCAGCGATCGGCTAGAAGGAGAAAGTTATGGCTCTGCCAACCTACGGAACGATGGCGGTGGATTGGGAAAACCGCGTGGATTTCGATCGTCTCAGACGCGAACGCCTATCCCGGGCGAAAGATCTTCTCGCCAAGTCAGCAATGGGAGCGCTTCTTTGCTTTGACATGAACAATGTGCGCTATCTAACGGCAACGCACATCGGAACGTGGGCACAAGACAAGGCCAACCGCTTCACACTCCTTCCTCAGAACGACGAGCCGATCCTGTGGGATTTTGGATCGGCCGCGAAGCACCATCAGCTGCACTGTCCATGGCTTGGCGAACGCTCGCGGCCTGGAATCTCGATGCTGCGCGGCGCGATGACGCCGGAGATGGGACGAGCTGAAGATGTTGCAAAAAAAATCCGTATCGAACTCGAGATGCGAGGACTGCACAAGGAGCCCGTCGGCATCGACATTATCGAGCTTCCCGTCCTCTTTGCTCTGCAGAAGGAGGGCATCGAGGTAGTCGACGGTCAAGCGCTCATGTCCGAAGCGCGGCTCATCAAGACCCGTGACGAGATTACACTACTGAACACCTCGGCCATGATGGTCGACGCTGCGTACGACGAACTCTATCGTGCCATGAAGCCGGGAATGAGCGAGAACCAGGCGGTCGGACTGGTGAGCAAGGTACTGTACGATCTAGGTTCGGAGTACGTAGAAGCGGTCAATGCGATTTCTGGAGAGCGCTGCAATCCACACCCACACGTCTTCTCCGACCGTGTATTGCGTCCGGGCGATCCCGTGTACTACGACATCCTCCACTCCTATATGGGATACCGCACCTGCTACTACCGATGCTTCACCATCGGCTACGCATCTCACGCCATGAACGATGCCTACAAACGCTGTCGTGAGTATCTCGATGCGGCCATCGAACTCGTGCGCCCCGGTCGCACCACGGCCGAGATCGCCGCCGTGTGGCCCAAGGCTGAGGAATTCGGCTTTCCTAATGAGGAAGCATGTTTCGCTTTGCAGTACGGGCATGGCATCGGTTTGGCTATCTGGGAGAAGCCGGTCATCAGCCGCCTGGTGTCGTTCGAGCACCCGACGGAGATCAAACCCGGCATGGTGTTCGCACTGGAAACTTTCTGGCCGTCGACCGACGGCTGGAGCGCCGCTCGTATCGAGGAAGAAATTGTTGTTACGGAAACCGGCCATGAAGTTATCACGCGCTTTCCTGCTGAGGAACTGCTCGTTGCGGGTAGGCACTACTTTACGGTGGACGGGCCATTACCGGCCATCCGGGAAAACGAATCCGAACCAAGCCGGCGCGTGCGCGAGATGATCGAAACCAGTTCCAGGCAGGAACGAGTTGGGGTGAGCGATTAACGCTCCAAGCTTCCGCTTTTCACGAATCAAGTTATGGCGATTAGTGTGGTCATGCCCGCTCTCGAAATGGCCCAGGAAACCGGGAAGCTGATTTCCTGGTTGAAGAAGGAAGGCGAACCGGTCACGAAAGGCGAGCCCCTCCTCGAAATCGAGACCGACAAAGCATTGATGGAAGTCGAATCACCCGGTGAGGGTATCCTGGTTGCCATCAAAGCGCTAGCTGGCGCCGACGTGCCAGTGGGTCAGACTATCGCGTGGATTGTCCGCCCTGGGGAAGCCCCGCCCCCTGATGAGATTTTGGTTGCGTCCGGACGAAAAACCACCGCTGCGACTTCCTCCTCGCCAGTGACTGCGGCGGTAGCAACTCAGACCCCTTCCGCCCACATTCGTATCTCTCCCAAAGCGCGCCGCCTTGCCGCAGAGCGGGGCGTTGAACTTGGCCAGGTGCGCGGATCGGGGCCTGGAGGAGAGATCCTCACTGCGGACATTCTCGCAGCGGCGGAATCCAAAAATGAACCAGTGCCCGAAGCCGTTGAACGCGGTAGCTCGATTTCTCGGTTGATGGCGGAGCGGACCACCCAGAGTTGGACGACGATTCCCCATTTCTTCGTGGTTCGAGACGTAGACGCCGGAGCGCTGAACGAAGCCCGCCAAAAGCTTGCAGCAGCGATTGAAAAATCGCGAGCAGTGAAGCTCACGCACACCGATCTTCTTGTGGCATTGGTCGCGAGGGTATTGATGAAACACCCGCGGATAAACGCAAGCTGGACACCCGAGGGTGCAAGGATGCACGCCAATGCAAACATAGGTATTGCAATGGCGGTGCAGGATGGCGTAGTGGCCCCCGTCATTCTCAACGCCCAAACAGTCGATCTTGGAGAAATTGCGGTGCAGCGTCGCGATCTAGCGGAGAGGGCACGCGCCGGCAAGCTTCGCCCCCATGATCTGGCCGGCGGTACGTTTACCATAAGCAACCTCGGCATGTTCGGAGTGGACGCATTCAGCGCAATCATTACGCCGCCCCAGGCCGCGATTGTTGCCGTGGGACGGATTGTCGACCGAGTCGTACCTGTCGATGGACGACCCGGCATTCGTCCCATGATGACTTTGACACTCTCCAGCGACCATCGCGTTGTGGATGGAGCCCGGGCGGCCGAATTCCTTCTTGACCTCACAGAGTCGATCGCTAACCCGGAAGCATGGCTCACACCGGAGGCACCGCAGCATTGATGGCTGGATGGAGAGCAAAGTGAATCCTCGGTGGCCGCAAGAATCCGATCGGTCGATGGCGTGTGATATGAATTGCAGAAAGCTCGCCGGCTGCGGATCAGCAAACTAGCCAGGCACGTGATTGATCGCTCTCTGGTTCGAGATTACGTTTACTCCGAAAAAATGTAAGTTGCAGTAAGAAAAGAGTGGCGAGCAAACTTAGAAATGGAATGGGTCAGCCAGACCGTGATTCGACGTGCGAATCGTATGGTTACGTGTTTCCTGACCAATCTGTCACTAGCTCTGAGCAGCCGTCTCCGTAGGCGAATTGAAAGCCTCGGTGATTGAGCTATTCTCGCCGCTTCTCTCGGCATCGTTTACCAAAGCCGGGCGGGGTCTTTCTGCGGGAGGCGCCACAATATGTAGGTCCGTTCTGGCTTTCCTGTTTTCATAGAACTCTACGATGCTGAATCTGTTGGGAAGCGATAGCTTTCGAAGAATGTGGTGCACGTGGTTCTTCACCGTCTGTTCCGAGAGGTTCAACCTGAGAGCGATCTCTTTGTTCGTATATCGATAACGCAAGAGTTCTAGGGTTTCCTGCTCCCTTCGACTGAGACCTAGATCGTGTCCCCAAGCGGTCGACTGAGGCGATGCGGTTTGCTGCATGACACATCGGAATAGCCCTAGACAAAGAGAGGGTGGACAGACAGCTTTTCCCGCCGCAACCGCGCGGATCGCAGCCGCAACTTCGAGTGCAGAGGCATTCTTCAAAACGTAGCCCACAACGCCCGCACGCACGGCATCCAGGAAAGTCTCTTCATCCGATTCCATATCAACCATTACGATCCGCACGCTCCGCAGAGCAGAACGAAGCGTTGAAATCAGGGTCGGCCTTATATCTTTCGACCCACTGGAATCCATAAGGATGATCTGAGGACGAGCCGCGATGATTTCGCGATGGACAGCTGTGGAATAAGCATTCGCACCCACTACAGATACTTCACTTTTCTTACTCAAGAGCCGAATCAGCGCCTCGCGTAGGAGACGGTTTTCGGCAAGGAGGTACACCGCAGATTTGCGCATAACGCCCCTTTGACGTGCGGAACGTCATTGGCGTACCCCCTCGACACGCCAACGGCTAATGTTTTGTTTGGTCAAAACGGTATGAAAGACAAAGAACGCACGCCTGCGACCTTGCCTTCCACACAACGGGACAACACAACCCCTGGGTCACAACATTAGGCGTAGATAGTCGTGAGAATTGCGGCCGTATCCTGGGAAGTACGCTGAGAGACAAAAGGACTCAGCTATCGATACGACATACCCATCATGACTACACTCAGCTCTCTCATTGGCCAAATCTCTTGGAGCTGTGACACCTAAGTATGCCAGTATCTATACACGTTATTCCGGTTTCGTCAAATCTTTAAAATTATAGGAAACAGATAAATAACAATGATGTGAGTATGGTCACAAATGTTGCCTGAGCCTCGATGACCGGTACTAATTCCGTACTCGTCGGGTACTCCTATCCGTACTCACCACAATTTACGAGAACAGTACCAATTGGCTCGAAGATCCTGAACCTAGCTCCCATTTGAATCTTGCTGTTTTGCCCCGGGGTCGATACCGTCAAGCCGCATTCCATTGAGCGATTGGAGCACCATGCAGCGAATCCGCGTTCTTATCGCGACCCAGCCGAGGCTGATGCGTGAACTGATTAGTGCCACCATTGCCGATCAGCCCGACATAGAACTGGTTGGAGAGGTTGGGAGACAAGAGAACCTTACCGAGGCGGTCGACCAGACGAGACCCGACGTACTTATCGTGGCGATCGACGATCGGGACAAGTATCGCGCGCAGTGCGGGTTCCTGCTGGGCCGATATCCCCAAATGAAGATTCTTGCTCTCGCTCCAGACCAGAATCGTGCCCTTTTCTTTTGGGCGATCGTCGACATACGAAGCAAGTCACTGGAGAGTTCTGAGGCTGGAATTCTGGATGCGATGCGGCAGCAGGCGCCGGTCGTAGGATTGGCGCGAATTTAAGTAGCGGCGTTTGGCGGTTGCTGAGATAACCAAATACAAACAAAGGGTTTAACTCGCATAACGCCTTGTAAGTGAGAGGGCGAAGCTGTAGGCACACGAGGGAGATTGCGAGACAAAGCATGTTGGCAGAAGCCAATACACAAGAGCTATCAACTCAAACCCCGAAGCCCAACTGGTACGCACTGTACACGTGCGCTCGACATGAAAAACGAGTGGCGGAACAGATTGAGCGTAGAGACGTATCATGCTTCCTGCCACTGTATCACTCCGTGCGGCGATGGAAAGACCGGCGCAAGGAATTGGACTTGGCGCTTTTCCCCGGTTATGTGTTCGTGCAGATGTCGCTGCTCAACAAGCTGAAAGTCCTGGAAGTGCCTGGGGTTGTGCGGTTTGTTTCATTCGATGGACACCCGGCAGTTCTGCCCGATGAAGAGATTGAGGCTCTCCGGAATCGACTGATCGGCAACGCGAAGATGGAACCTCATCCCTACCTCCGATCAGGACGAAAAGTCCGCGTACACAGCGGTCCCTTGCAAGGCTTGGAAGGGGTCATCGTCCGTCGAAAAGACCGCTGCCGGCTCATCTTCTCTATTGAACTGATCCAGCGTTC
>Ga0207693_10000059_pt1 | contig 94053 bp, 89 predicted proteins | sample LARL81metaG_FD_184347 | JGI IMG/M metagenome (GOLD analysis project Ga0207693, IMG submission 184347) | Corn, switchgrass and miscanthus rhizosphere microbial communities from Kellogg Biological Station, Michigan, USA - LAR L8-1 metaG... | ecosystem: Host-associated > Plants > Roots >...
AATCACAAGGGAAACATCGCTGATCGATGCGCTCAGCATTACCCTCAGCGCTTGCCCTTGAAGTGTGACGTCAGTAACCCTCTGCTTCGTCCCATATCCTGCGGCGGTCGCGGTAGAGGGGCCTGAGGGCTCTCGTTGGCACTCGTTCGCCGCCCCGGTGAGGGTGGGCGGCCCTCGGATCGAGGCTGGCATCGTCGCTGCGCGTTGCGCAGTGGAGCCCTCTGGCGCACTCGCGAGTTCGATCTGAGCGAAGCTCGGGTGCGATAAACTAAATCCGCGCGGGGCCGATCCCGAGCGGAGCTTGTCTTGGTCTCTTAACCCTACCAAGACCCCACGATTGCAAGCGCATGATTCTACTAGTGGTGCCCGGGACCCAGTATAGTCACGCGCACTTTCTGCGTCTCATCTCTACCCGCCACGTGAAGATCCTGGTCAGCAACGACGACGGCTATCGCGCCGAGGGCATCCACCGCTTGCGCGCGGCACTCGCTACGCTCGCCGAGATCACGGTGGTGGCCCCGGACCGCAACCGCAGCGGCGCCAGCAACTCCCTTACCCTTGATGTCCCGCTGCGCGTGTTCGAGGCCGAGCCGGGCGTGTTCTTCGTGCCGGGCACGCCGACGGACTGCGTGCACCTGGCAATCTCGGGCCTGTTCGACTTCGAGCACGACATGGTGGTCTCGGGCGTTAACGACGGCCCGAATCTGGGCGACGACGTGCTGTACTCGGGCACGGTGGCGGCAGCGGTGGAGGGCCGCTTCCTGGGACTGCCGACGATCGCGGTGTCGCTGTGTACCACGCACGCCGGCGGCGGCTACTTTGAGACCGGCGCTGAAGTGGCGCGCGTGCTCGTGGCGCAGCTGCTGAAACATCCGCTGCAGCAGGCGCTGATACTGAACGTGAACGTTCCCAATGTGCCGTACGAGAAGCTGCGGGGCTACCGCGCCAGCCGTCTGGGCTATCGCCACCGCTCCGCGCCCGTCATGCGCGCGCAGGATCCGCGCGGCCGTCCGGTGTATTGGGTCGGACCGGCGGGTGCGGAGCAGGACGCCGGTCCGGGGACGGACTTCGAGACGGTCGCGGCCGGCTTCGTGTCGGTCACGCCGCTGCAGGTGGACCTCACGCGCCACGCCGCCCTGCCGGGACTGAAAACCTGGCTGGAGCGCCTGAATGGCTGACGTGCGCATGTCCGGGATCGGGATGACGAGCGCGCGCACGCGCGACCGGCTCGTGCAGCGACTGCGCGAGCAGGGCATCGCCAACCTTGCCGTCCTGGACCGGGTGCGCAACGTGCCGCGGCACATCTTTGTCGATGAGGCGCTCGGCAGCCGTGCCTACGAGGACACGGCGCTGCCGATCGGCTACGGCCAGACGATCTCGCAGCCTTACATCGTGGCGCGCATGACCGAAGCCTTGCTCGAGGGCGGCGCGGTCGACAACGTGCTCGAGGTGGGTACCGGGTGCGGCTATCAGACCGCAGTGCTCGCGCCGCTCGTGGCGCACGTGTACACCATCGAGCGCATCGATCCCCTGCTCGCGCGCGCGCGCGAGCGCCTGAAAGAACTCGGCATCCGCAACGTGCGCTTTCGTCACGGCGATGGCACGCAGGGCTGGAAAGCGCACGCCCCGTTTGACGGCATCCTGGTGGCGGCCGCGCCACTGACGGTTCCGGAGGCGCTGCTCAAGCAGCTGAAGGTCGGCGGCCGCCTGCTGGTGCCGGTGGGTCCGGAGGGGGAGCAGCAGCTGGTGCGCTTCACGCGCCGCGAGCAGCGCATCGAACGCGAGGCGCTCGGGCCTGTTGCCTTCGTGCCGCTGCTCGGCGGCACGGCCTGAAATTCCTGCGGAATCGGGCCCTGTGCGCGGGTCCCTCAAGTTGTAATAACATGATATATAGAGTGTAATTAGTTGATTATATTTAAATAAATTATCTAATTTCCTTGGTGCTGAGAGCGGTCACTGCAGGAAATGCCTTGAAAATAAGGCTTCCGCGCGCGGCGTACGGCAGAGGTCGGGTGCGGATCCCGTCGGGGAAAGTTCTTATGCGTCAGGGAGCTTGCGTGGACTTCTGGAACGCGCTTAACATGCGTCCCCTGTCTCCGAACGACGACAGCCAAACGAGGAGGACGACCGGCAGAAGACACAGGGAGGAGGGAGTCGCAACAAGAGCAACAAAATTCTTAATAAGAAGAAAAACAGTGCAATTGTTCGAGTCTGTCAGCTTCGAATGATTGTTTGGTTGGTTGAAACCCTCTCCTTGTGTCTTCTGCCGGTGGTCTTCCGCCGCCGGCGATTTCCGGCGCTAACTTAGAAACAGCGCCGCGGCCACCCGCCGCTGTTCCTGCACCAGAACATTGAACGTACGGCAGGCCGCGCCGAGCTGCATCGCTTCGAGCCCGATGCCGCGCGCAGCGAGCGCGTTGCGGATTTCCGCGGGGGCGAACTGCTGGCGCATCCCGGTCCCGAGCAGCACCACCTCAGGCTCCAGCGCGGTGAGGGCCGGCAGGTGTGCGCTGGTGAACTCGGCGAAGGTCGCCGGACCCCACTCGGTCAAGAGCTCGCTCGCCGTGACGATGCAGCTCACATGCACGCGCTGCTCGCCGATGCGGATCTCGGTCTGCGAGTAGCCGCGGATGCGGTTGCCGCCCGGTGCGGACTCAAGGGTGAACTGCACGATGGCGGTACGATAGCGCCCGTGCGCGAGCTCGTCATCGTCCTCACCGATTTGTACCACGCCGGCGGCGGCGAGCAGGCTGCGGATGCGGCGGGGCACATGCGGCTGCCCGGGATCGAACACGCGGGCCGCTTCGGTGCCCGCACGGCGCTGGCCGGTGGCTGGCGCGACTGGCTGGCCGCCGCCCTCGGACGCGACGATCTGGCGGGCGTCGCACCGGCGCGCATCGCCGCCGCGGTGCTGCCCGCGCAGCAGGGCGGCACGAGCTGGATCGCAACGCCCGTGCACCTGAGCGCGGGCCTTTCCTGCGTGCACCTGGATCATCGCGGCCTGCTGCGCCTCGGCGAGGCGCAACGCGCCGCGCTCGCCGCCAGTTTCGCCACCGAGTTCGGCGCCTCGGGCCTGACGCTGGCACCGCTGGAATCGGGGGAATTCCTGCTGCACGGCGCGGGCCTCGAGGCGGTGCCGACCACAGAGCCGGCGCGCTGCGCCGGCGGGGAGGTCGCAGCGGCCCTGCCGCACGGACCGGAGGCGGCTGCGGTGCGCCGCCTGGGCGCGGAGATCGAACTGTGGCTGCACCGGCACCCGCTCAACGCCGCGCGCGCCGGCCTCGGGGAACCCCCCGTCAACGCCCTGTGGCTGTGGGGCGCGGCGGGCCGCGAGGGCTCCCTGCGGCGCGGGGGAGGCGCGCCGCAGCGGCGCGCCTTCGGCGAGGACGCCTGCCTTCGCGGTCTGTGGCATCTTCAGGGCGGCGCCTGCCAGGCACTGCCCCCGGACTTTGGCGCGCTTGCGCAGCGCGGCGCCGGCGCGGTGCTGGCACTCGCCGTGGCTGATGAGTTACGCACGAGCATGGCATCGACTTTTCTGCAGGCGCTGCGCGCACTCGACGAGCGCTTCATCGCCCCGGCGCTCACGCAGCTGCGTCGCGGGCATCTTGAACGCGTCACGCTCATCGCCAACGACCACGCGCTGCAGCTGCACCGCAGGAGCGCGCTCAAGGTGTGGCGGCGCGCGCGTGCGGGCCTGGAGAGCTTCGCGTGAGCCTCAAGATCGTGCGCCGTGCAAGTGCGCCTGACACGCCCCTCGGCCTCGCGCTGCACCCGGTGCTCGGGCGCGTCTACGCCGCACGCGGGGTGCGCTCGGCGGCCGAGCTCGATCATTCGCTCGAGCGCCTGCTGCCGGTTGGTACCCTGGAGGGCATCCCGGCGGCGGTGGAACTGCTCCTGCGGCACCGTGGCGGTCGGATCCTGGTGATCGGGGACTTTGACGCCGACGGCGCCACCAGCAGCGCGCTCATGGTGCGGGCGCTCGCGGGCTTCGGTTTCGCCGCGGTGGACTTTCTGGTGCCGAACCGCTTTGAGTTCGGCTACGGGCTGACGCCGGAGATCGTGGCGCTCGCCGCGCAGCGCCAGCCGACCCTGATCGTCACGGTCGACAACGGCGTGTCGAGCAATGCCGGCGTGAGCGCCGCCCGCGCCGCCGGTATCGAGGTGCTGATCACCGATCATCACCTGCCGGGGACGCAGCTGCCGGAGGCGAACGTCATCGTCAACCCGAACCTTCCCGGCAGCCGTTTCGGCAGCCGCTCGCTGGCCGGCGTCGGCGTGGCGTTCTACGTCATGGCGGCGCTGCGGCGGCGCCTGCAGGAGCTCGGACTCGCCACGGCGGCGACTTTGGGCGTGGCGACGCTGCTGGACCTGGTGGCGCTGGGCACGGTCGCGGACGTCGTGCCGCTGGATGCCAATAACCGCGTGCTGGTGGCGCAGGGACTGCGGCGCATCCGTGCCGGGCGCTGCGTCCCCGGTATCCTCGCGCTGCTCGAGCTGGCGGCGCGCCCGCGCGCGGAGCTGACCGCCGCCGACCTCGCCTTCGGGGTGGCGCCGCGGCTGAATGCCGCCGGGCGCCTCGATGACATGAGCATCGGCATCCGCTGCCTGCTCGCCGATGACGAGCCGGGTGCCCGGGCGCTCGCGGCGCAGCTGGACCAGCTGAACGTGGAGCGCCGCGGCATCGAGGCGAAGATGCAAGCCGAGGCGCTGGCGGCGGTGCGCGTGCTGAGCGAAGCGGCGCCCGGGGTGATGCAGCGTGCCGGCGTGGTGCTCTTTGATGCCAGCTGGCATCAGGGTGTGGTGGGCCTGGTGGCGAGCCGGGTCAAGGATCGTCTGCGCCGGCCCGTGATCGCCTTTGCGCTCGCCGATGCGGCCACGCTGCGCGGCTCGGCGCGCTCGATCCCCGGGGTGCACATCCGCGACGTGCTCGATGCGGTGGCGGTGCGGCACCCGCAGCTCATCAGTCGCTTCGGGGGGCACGCGATGGCCGCGGGCCTCACCCTCGAGCGCGCGCAGCTGGATCACTTCGCGCGTGCGTTCGATGCGGAAGTGCTGCGCTTGATGGCCGGCGTGCCGGCCGCGGACGAGGTGCAGACCGATGGTGAGCTCTCCGTGCAGGAGATCGCTCTGGAGACTGCCCAGGCGCTGCGCGCCGGGGGCCCCTGGGGCCAGGCCTTTCCCGAGCCGAGCTTCGACGGCCTGTTCAGCATCCGCGGTGCGCGCCTGATCGCCGAGCGACACCTGAAGATGTGGGTCGAGGTCCCCAAGAGCGGGCGCTCGTTTGATGCGATCGCCTTCAACCACGTGGAGCAGGGGCAGCAGTTCGTGCCGCCGGCCGGTCTTGCGCACCTGGTTTACCGTCTGGAGGTGAATGACTACCAGGGCGAGCGGCGCCTGCAGCTGCTCGTGGATCACCTGCTGCCGGCACCTACCTAAGAGCGCGGCGGCGGTGATAGCATCCTGCGCCGCGTTTACCGTGATGCCTCGCCCCCAGGACCGTTATGGAAGTCAATCAGCTCAAGCGCCAGCTCAAAGATCTCGGTGAGCGCATCGAGTCGTTACGGGGGTTTCTTTGAGTACGACCTCAAGAAGGAGCGCTTCGAGGAAGTAGCCCGGGAGCTGGAGGATCCCACCGTCTGGTCCAATCCCGCGCGCGCGCAGGAACTGGGCCGCGAGCGCGCACGCCTCGCCGGCGCGGTCGGCGAGATCGACCGCACCACCAAGGGTGTCGCGGACGCCGCGGAGCTGCTCGAGCTGGCCGAGGCGGAGAACGACGAGGCGGCCGCGCGCGACATCGAGCGCGACGCGGAGCGCCTGGAGAGCGACGTGCGCCACCTGGAGCTCAAGCGCATGTTCCGGGGCGAGATGGACTCACACAACGCCTTCCTGGACATCCAGGCCGGCGCCGGGGGCACCGAGGCACAGGACTGGGCCCAGATGCTGCTGCGCATGTATCTGCGCTGGGCCGCCTCGCGTGGCTTCAGCGCCGAGGTGATCGACTCGCAGCCCGGCGAGGTCGCCGGCATGAAGAGCGCGACGGTGGAGCTCAAGGGCGAGTACGCCTATGGCTGGCTGCGCACCGAGACCGGCGTGCACCGCCTGGTACGCAAGTCCCCCTTCGACTCCGGCAACCGCCGCCACACCTCCTTCGCTTCCGTGTTCGTGTCGCCGGAGGTCGACGATGACATCGAGATCGAAATCAACCCCGCGGACCTGAAGACCGATGTCTATCGCTCCTCGGGGGCTGGCGGCCAGCACGTGAACAAGACCGAGTCCGCGGTGCGTATCACGCATCTGCCCACCGGGATCGTGGTCGCCTGCCAGAACGAGCGCAGCCAGCACAAGAATCGCTCCACCGCCATGAAGATGCTGAAGGCCAAGCTGTACGAGCTCGAGGTAAACAAGCGCAATGCCGCCGCCAAGGTGCTGGAGGACTCCAAATCCGACGTAAGCTGGGGGCACCAGATCCGCTCCTACGTGCTCGACCAGTCGCGCATCAAGGATCTGCGAACGGGCGTTGAGGTGGGTAACACGGCGGCGGTACTGGACGGGGCGCTGGACCAGTTCCTGGAGGCCTCGCTCAAGGCGGGTGTATAGAAATGACAGATCCAAAGAGCGGCGGCGGCGGTGAGCCACCGGAGGATGAGAACAAGCTGATCGCCGAGCGGCGCGGCAAGCTGCATGCGCTGCGCCAGCAGGGCGCCGCCTTTCCCAACGATTTCCGGCGCAATGCGCTCGCCGGGCAGCTGCACGATGCCTTCGGCGAGCGCGACGCGCAGTGGCTGGAGGCAAACCCGACGCACGTGAGCGTCGGGGGGCGTCTGCTCTTCAAGCGCGTGATGGGCAAGGCCAGCTTTGCCAAGATCGCCGACCGTACCGGGCAGATCCAGCTGTACCTGCAGACCGAGGCGCTGGGTGCCGCGTACGAGGCCTTCAAGGGCTGGGATGTCGGGGACATCATCGGCGCGACCGGAGTGCTGTTCCGGACCAAGACCAACGAGCTGTCGGTGCGCGCGGAGGCGGTGCGACTGCTGGTGAAGGCGCTGCGCCCGCTGCCGGACAAGTGGCACGGCCTTGCCGACACCGAGACGCGCTACCGCCAGCGCTACGTCGATCTCATCGTCAGCGAGCAGAGCCGCAGCGTGTTCCGTGCCCGCACGCGCATCATCCGCTACCTGCGCGACTTCCTGGACGCGCTCGACTTCCTGGAGGTCGAGACGCCGATGATGCAGCCGATCCCGGGGGGTGCCGCCGCGCGCCCCTTCAAGACGCACCACAACGCGCTCGATCTGGACATGTACCTGCGCATCGCGCCGGAGCTGTACCTGAAGCGCCTGGTGGTCGGTGGCCTGGAGCGCGTCTACGAGATCAACCGCAACTTCCGTAACGAGGGCCTCTCCACCCAGCACAACCCGGAATTCACGATGCTGGAGCTGTACCTGGCGTACGCCGACTATCGTGACCTCATGGACTGGATCGAGAAGGCGATCCGCGGACTTGCCGAGGCCCTGCACGGTACGCAGCAGCTGCGCTACCAGGGCCGTGCCTACGACCTGGCGAAGAGCTTCCAGCGCATCAGCGTCGAGCAGGCCATCATCGAGCACAACCCCGGCATCGACCCGCTGTCGCTGCGTGACCTCACCTACCTGCGCAAGCGCTGCGAGACACTCGGCATCAAGTTCGAGGCGCAGGACGGGCCCGGCAAGCTGCAGATCGCGCTGTTCGAGAAGACCGCGGAAGGCACGCTCATGGATCCGACGTTCGTGTACGCGTACCCGGCTGAAGTGTCGCCGCTATCGCGCCCGAACGACGCTGACCCCTTCATCACGGACCGCTTCGAATTCTTCATCGGCGGGCGCGAGATCGCCAATGGCTTCTCCGAGCTCAACGATCCGGAAGAGCAGGCGGCGCGTTTCCGCGCCCAGGTGGCGCGCAAGGACAAGGGGGACGAGGAGGCGATGTTCTACGACGCCGACTACGTGCGCGCGCTCGAGTACGGCATGCCCCCGACCGCAGGCCTGGGGGTGGGTATCGACCGGCTGGTGATGTTCTTCACCGATTCTGCTTCCATCCGCGACGTGATCCTGTTTCCGCACCTGCGTCCGGAAGCCGAGTGAGGCACGCCCGCGCCGCCGTCCTCCTGCTGCTCGCGCTTCTTGCCACCGCCTGCGCCACGCACCCCGCGCCGAGCGCGACTGCCGAGGTGGAGTCGGCCTTCCAGCGCTACTGCGCGCTGATGCGGGCGATGGACCACAGCGGCATCGCGGCCATGTTCAGCGCCGACGGCGAGATCGTGAATGCCGGGCAGGCTCCGATCCGCGGGCCCGCGATGATCAACGCCTTCCTCGGCGGCTTCGCGGACTACCAGGTGCTCGCGTATACCACCGAGCCGCCCGCGACCCGGGTCAGCGGCGACTACGCCAGCCTGCAGAGCATCTATCACGAGCGGGTGCGCACCCCCGACGGCAGGGTGCTCGAGGTGTCCGGGCACCTGGAGGCGCTGTGGCGGCGCTCCACGCACGGGCGCTGGTACGTCACGCGCATGGCGACCACGCCCTTGTGAAGCCCGCCGGCGCCCGCCGGCTCAATCAGGCAGTGCGTAGGGCAGTGCCAGTCCCACCGCGCCGAGCACTCGTGCCGCCGGCTGGGCGCTCGGCTCCGCCTCGCCGTCCGCTGCGTGCAGCGTACTCACGGCCAGAAACTCGCAGCGTCCGTCCGGGTGCTGCGCGGCCTCCACCACGCGAAACGCGCGCCCATCGGCGAGTGCCCCGGCATCGCCCGGCTGCAGCGCGGCGGGGGCTTCGGTCACGAAGCGCTGCATGCGCCGCTTCACCCGGCCACGATAGTGGGCGCGCGCGATGACTTCCTGACCGGTGTAGCAGCCCTTGTCAAAGGCGATGGCGTTCAGCAGGTCAAGATTGAGCATCTGCGCCACGAACGCTTCCGAGGTCGCCGCGTACACCTGCGGTTCCCCGGCGGCGATGGCGCTGAGGTGCCAGGCATCCAGCGACAAGGGGGCCAGCGCGGCGGGTGCGGCAGAGGAGGCCGGGCGCACCTGCAAGAGGCGTGCAGGGGATGCCCCCAGGCGCACCGTGCGGGTGTCCCCGGCGCGCTGCACGCCCCCGGGCGCCGCGGGCAGCAAGCCGGCGTGCGCAGCCGCAGCGCCGCTGCCAGCTTCACCGGCGAGCACCCCCTCGAGGGTCCACAGCGAGGACTCGTCGGCGAGCTTCACCTTCGCACGCAGTATGAATTTTCCGAGGCGCGCCGCCACCACGCTCACCAGTGCGCGCGGCAGCACCGCGAGCACGTCATCGGCGGCGAGCTGCACGAGCCGCAGCAGCGCAATCGCGCGTCCCTGCGGATTGTGGTAACCGGCCAGGAGCGAGGTCTCGGCACTCAGTGCCCGCACGTCGCAGGAGAGCTGTCCCTGAAGAAACGGCACCACGTCGGTGCCGCGCGCGCGCAGCACGCCGAAGGATTCCAGCACGACAGAATTGCATTGCATGCTCATGAAGTTGACCGTTGTTTTTCCTTAACTTTCGTGGCCGCTCAGCACGAATTCTGGCAGACTAAATGGGTATGCCGACGCCTGATAGCAAGAGTTCCGCCGCGCCTCCCGTCGAGCCTTCCACCGCACCCCCGATCGATACCGCCGGCACGGCGCAGGCGGCGCGGCCGCGCGAAATCGGCGGGCCCTCGGGACCGGAACCCACCCGCTTCGGTGACTGGGAAAAGAACGGTCGCTGTATCGATTTCTAGAAGTCTATGCCGAGCCGACCCCTATCACCGCATCTGTCGGTGTACCAGATGTCCCGGTACACCCTTGCCACTTCGATCTTCAATCGCTTCACGGGCGCCGCCCTGTCGCTGGGTCTCGTGCTGCTGGTGTACTGGCTGATGGCGGTGGCGGGTGGGGCGGCAGCGCACGCGCGTGCGCAGCGACTGCTCTGCCTGCCGCTCATGAAGGTGATCTATGCCGCGCTCACCGTGGCGTTCTGCTATCACCTGCTCGCCGGCATCCGTCACCTGGTGTGGGACACCGGGCGCGGACTGGAGCGCGCACAGTCCCAGCGCAGCGCCTGGGCAGTGGTGATCGTGAGCGCGTTGCTCGCGCTCCTGGTCGGCTGGTGCCTCTGGCAGCACCAGGTGCACGGGCCGTGAGCCTCACGACGCCGCTGCGCCAGGTGCTCGGGCTCGGCTCCGCCAAGCGTGGCGTGCATCACTGGTGGCAGCAGCGGCTGACCTCGCTCGCGCTGGTGCCGCTGTCGATCTGGCTGCTGGTCTCGCTGCTGTCGCTGCCCGCGTATGACCACGCCACCGTGGTCGCCTGGATGGGGCAGAGCTGGACGGCACTCCTCCTTATTCTCCTGGTACTGATCGCGAGCCGGCACTCGCAGCTGGGGCTGACGGTCATCCTCGAGGACTACGTGCACGCCACGGGGATGAAGACCCTGAGCCTGGTGCTGCTGAACTTCGTGCACGTGCTGCTGGCGGCGGCCGGCGTGTTCGCGGTGCTGCGGGTGGCCCTCGGGGGCGGCGCGTGAGCGCGTACACGTTCATCGATCACAGCTACGACGTCATCGTGGTCGGCGCCGGGGGTGCGGGCCTGCGCGCCACGCTGGGGCTGGCCGAGAGCGGCCTGTCGACCGCCTGCATCACGAAGCTGTTCCCCACGCGCAGTCACACCGTCGCCGCGCAGGGCGGCATCAGCGCCGCGCTCGGCAACATGGGCGAGGATGACTGGCGCTGGCACATGTACGACACCGTGAAGGGATCGGACTGGCTGGGCGACCAGGATGCCATCGAGCTCATGTGCAAGGAGGCGCCCGCGGCCGTCATCGAGCTGGAGCACTACGGCGTGCCGTTCTCGCGTACCGAGGCCGGGCGCATCTACCAGCGCCCCTTCGGCGGCATGACGACGCACTATGGCAAGGGCATCGCGCAGCGCACCTGCGCGGCCGCCGACCGCACCGGGCATGCGATGCTGCACACGCTCTACCAGCAGTCGGTGCGGCGCGCGGCAACCTTCTTCATCGAGTATTTCGCGATCGACCTCATCATGGAGGACGGGCAGTGCCGCGGCGTGGTGGCCCTGGATCTCGCCGAGGGCACCGTGCACCGCTTCCGGGCCCACATGACGATCCTCGCCACCGGCGGCTACGGACGCACCTATTTCACCTGCACCTCGGCGCACTCGTGCACCGGGGATGGCAACGCGATGGTGCTGCGCGCCGGGCTGCCGCTGCAGGACATGGAGTTTGTGCAGTTTCACCCGACCGGCATCTACGGCGCCGGCTGCCTCATCACCGAGGGCGCGCGCGGGGAGGGCGGCTACCTGGTCAATTCCAAGGGCGAGCGCTTCATGGAGCGCTACGCCCCGAATGCCAAGGACCTGGCCTCGCGCGACGTGGTCAGCCGCGCGATGACGGTCGAGATCCGCGAGGGGCGCGGCGTGGGCCCCGAGCACGACTACATCGAGCTGCACCTGGAACACCTCGGCGCGAGTGTCATCCACGAGCGGCTGCCCGGGATCGCCGAAACCGCGCGCATTTTTTCCGGCGTCGATGTCACCAGGGAGCCGATCCCGGTGCAGCCCACGGTGCACTACAACATGGGCGGCATTCCCTGCAACCACCGCGGCGAGGTCGTGCGGCCGCGCGACGGGGATCCGGATGGCATCGTCCCGGGTCTGATGGCCGTGGGCGAGGCGGCGTGCGTCTCGGTGCACGGCGCCAATCGCTTAGGCAGCAACTCGCTGCTGGACCTGGTGATCTTCGGGCGCGAAGCGGCCCGCCGCTGCGCCGAAGTCATCACGCCCGGCGAGCGCCACCGGGCGTGGGCCAAGGATGCCGGGGAGAGTGCGCTGGCACGCCTCGACCGGCTGCGGCACGCGAGCGGCGAGCGCGGCACCGCGGCGATCCGCCTGGAGATGCAAAAGACCATGCAGCTGGATGCGGCGGTGTTTCGCACCGGGGAGAGCTTAGGCCAGGGCATCGAGAAGCTTCGCGGCACGTTTGCCTCCTTCGCCCAGGTGCGCATCAGCGACCGCTCCCTCATCTGGAACTCCGACCTCATCGAAACGCTCGAGCTTGAGAACCTGCTGCTGCAGGCGACCGCGACCATCCACTCGGCCGCCAACCGCACCGAGAGCCGTGGCGCGCATGCGCGCGAGGACTTTCCCCAGCGCGACGATGCGAACTGGCTGAAGCACACGCTCGCGTGGGTGCAGGGACCCGGGCAGGTGCGCTTTGATTACCGGCCCGTGCACCTGAACACCCTGACCGCCGAGGTGGAATCGATTCCGCCCAAGGCGCGCACTTACTAAGGGACGCCATGGCCGAATTCCGCCTGCCCGCAAACTCGCGCATCGTCAAGGGCGTCACGCACCCGCCGCCCGCCGGCGCCGCGGCGCTGCGCACCGTGCGCATCTACCGCTTCAACCCCGATACCGGGGAAAACCCGCGCCTGGATACCTTCAGCCTCGACCCTAAGAGCTGCGGGCCGATGGTGCTTGATGCCCTGATCCAGCTGAAGGCCGCGGTGGACTCCTCGCTGACCTTCCGGCGCTCCTGTCGCGAGGGCATCTGCGGCTCGTGCGCCATGAACATCAACGGCCTCAACCGCCTCGCCTGCACGACCGCGCTGCAGGATCTTAGCGGCGAGGTGCGCATCTACCCGCTGCCGCACCTGCCGGTGGTGAAGGACCTGGTGCCGGACCTCACCAATTTCTACGCCCAGTACGCGGCGGTGAAGCCCTGGCTGCAGACGCGCACCCCGGCACCGCCGGATCGCGAGCGCCTGCAGAGCAAGGCTGAGCAGGAGCGGATCGACCGCCCGGCCGCCTGCATCCTGTGCGCCTGCTGCTCGACCGCGTGCCCGAGCTACTGGTGGAACAGCGAGCGCTTCCTGGGTCCGGCGGCCCTGCTCGCGGCCTACCGCTGGATCATCGACAGCCGCGATGAGGCTACCGGCGAGCGGCTGGATGAGCTCGAGGATCCCTTTCGTCTCTACCGCTGCCACACCATCATGAACTGCACGGACGTGTGCCCGAAGGACCTGAACCCGGCGCGCGCCATCGCCGAGATCAAGAAGATGATGGTGGAGCGCCAGAGCTGAGGATGGAACCCGTATCCGCAAGGCCTGCATCTGAGGCGGCGCCGCTCGGGCGCGTGCTGTGGCGCTGCCGGCGTGGCATGAAAGAGCTCGACGTGCTGCTGGAGCGCTTCGCCCGCGGCGCACTGCCGCAGGCGGCGGCCGAGGAGGCCAGCCGCTTCGAGCAGCTGCTGGGCCTGCCCGATCCGGTGCTGGCGGGTTACTTTCTGGGCGGCGCGCGGCCGGCCGACCCCGAAATGGTGCGCCTGGTTGGGCGGATCCGGGCTTATGTCGCCTGAGAGACCCTTCGGCGTTATTCTCGAGGGCCAAGACCCCCGGACAGGCGATGCTGAACTTTCACTCGAGGTTACAGTCTATCCAGCTCATGGCGCGCCGGCCTCCCTTGAGGGAGTAGGGGCGCGCATGAGCGCCGATGTCAGTGATCTGAGTCTGGTTCGCCGCGTGCAGCGCGGAGACAAGGGGGCATTTGATGCGCTGGTCCTCAAGTACCAGCACAAACTCGTCAAGCTGGTCATGCGCTACGTGCGCAACCCGGCGGAAGCGGAGGACATCGCCCAGGAGGCTTTCATCAAGGCCTACCGGGCCCTGCCGCAGTTCCGCGGTGACAGCGCCTTCTATACGTGGCTGTATCGCATAGCGATCAACACCGCGAAGAACGCCGTCGTGTCCCGTGACCGCAGTCCGATTGACTACGAGCTCGACCGCAACAGTCACGATGAGTCCTACGAGATGCAAGGCCGCATGAAAGATGCCGAGACGCCCGAGGGCCTGGTCCTGACGGATGAGATCCGCTCGACCGTCAATGCCGCCATCGACGCGCTGCCCGAGGACCTGCGTACCGCCATCGTGCTGCGCGAACTTGAGGGACTTTCCTACGAAGAGATCGCAGCCGCCATGGACTGCCCGGTGGGCACCGTGCGCTCGAGAATTTTCCGGGCCCGCGAGGCGATCGACCGGCGCCTGCGGGAAGTATTCGAAGGTGGGCTGGGCCGCGCCGAGGAATTGGGATGAACGAGGAACTCGACAGTCAGCTGTCTGCAATGTTCGACGACGAGCTGCCGCCGCAGGAGTGCGAGCTGTTGGCGCGGCGGCTGTCGCGGGATGAACTTCTGAAGGCCCGCTGGGGCCGCTATGCGGTGGTCGGAGCCGTGATCCGCGCCGAGCGCGGGGTGCGCCTGAACGCCCCGCTGGCCGGGCTCGTGAACGCCGCCCTGAGCGCCGAACCGGCCCTCGGCGCGCACGCGGTACCGAGCCTCGCGCAGCAGGCGCGGCTGCGCTGGTGGCAACCGCTCGCCGGGGGCGCCGTGGCCGCGGGCGTCGCCGCGCTGTCGGTGCTGTGGCTGCGCGCGCAGGCGCCGCTCACCGTGACACCGCTCGCCGCGCAACGCCTGCCGGCCACCCTGAGCGCCGCCCCGGGAGCGGTCGCCCTGAAGGCCGTCGACGCGGGCGCTGCGAGCTACGTCACGCCGCCCGCCCCGCTGGTGCGCCCGATGCTGGTGCCGAGCACGCAGCTGGCGAACTACGTGGTCGCCCACAGCATGTTTTCCTCCCCGGTGACGCGGCGGAACCTCCTCTCCTCGTTCATCACGAGCGAGCAGGCCGCCGCGGAGGCTGAAGCCCCCCAGGTCGACGTCCAGAGCAATGCGCGGTAGCGAGCGAGTCCTGGCGCTGGCGCTCGGCTGTCTCGCCGCCGGCAGCGTGCTGGCGGAGGAGCCGGCACGCTGGCTCGAACGCATGAACCAGGCGCTCACCACGCGCAACTACGACGGCACCTTCTCGCACTGGCACGGCGGCCAGGTGGAGATGCTGCGCATCATTCACCGCGTGCAGGACGGCACCGTGTCCGAGCGGCTGGCGTCGCTGGATGGTTCGGGGCGCGAGTTCATCCGCACCGGCGCCAGCCTCGCCTGCTATCTGCCGGACAAGCGCACGGTGGTGGTCGAGCAGCGCCCGCAGCAGGAGTCCCTCGTCGGCTTCCCGGCGGTCAACGACCAGACCGCGAGCTTCTATGAGATCAAGGAAGTGGCACGCACGCGGCTGAACCGCCGCGACACCCACGTGATCACGGTCACCCCCAAGGACGAGTACCGCTACGGCTACCGGCTGTGGATCGATGATTCCACCGCCATGCCCCTGAAGACGCAGCTGTGCGATGCGCACGGCAATGTCATCGAGCAGATCGTGTTTGCCAGCCTGACCCTGTCCTCGCGCATTCCGGACACCGCCTTCAGGCCGGAAGTCTCCACCGAGGGCTTCCAGTGGGTGCGCGACCGGCCCCCGGCGAGCGCCGCGCCCGTGGCGGCCGGCTCCTGGAGCGCGGCCACCCTGCCGCCGGGCTTTCGCATGACGGTGCGCTCGGCGCAGACCCTGCCCGGCTCCGCCCAGCCGGTCGATCACCTGGTGTTCACCGATGGCATGGCCTCGGTGTCGGTGTTTGTCGAAATGCAGCAGAGCGGGCCGCCGGCCCCGGGCGCCGCCCCGGCCGCGGTCGCGGAGGCCGCGACGGTCGGTTCCAGCTCCGCCTTCTCCACGGTCGTGGACGGTCACAAGATCACCGCCGTGGGCGAGGTGCCCCCGGCGACGGTGCAGTTCATCGCCACCCAGGTGAAGGCCCAGGGCGCAGCGCCCCTCGGCGCCCGCGGCCGCTGAAGACGGTGGCGGCCGCGCGCCTCACCGTCGTGCACCGGCACGACTGCCAGCTCTGCGAGGAGATGCTCGCCGAGCTCGGCCGGCTCGCCCGCGAGCGCCCCCTGCCGCCGGTTGAGGTGCTGGACGTGGATTCGGACCCGCAGCTGCTGCGGCGCCACGGCCTCGAGGTCCCCGTGCTGCTGCTGGACGGCTCGGTGGTGTGCCGCCACCGCCTCGACCGGGACGAGCTCGAACGGCTGCTCAAGTCTCGCCCGGGCGCCCCGCTGCCTCCCTAGATCGCAGCCAGCCGCCGTAAGTCCGCGGTTTTCCCTATAATCCGCCCGCCCGCTCGACCCCTGGCGCGGCAACTCGCGACAGGACCCCTCAGGTTTCATGCGGCAGCTACGTAACTTTTCCATCATCGCGCACGTCGACCACGGTAAATCGACCCTCGCCGACCGGCTGATCCAGCTGTGCGGCGGACTCGCCGACCGCGAGATGCAGGCGCAGGTGCTTGATTCCATGGCGCTCGAGCGCGAGCGCGGGATCACCATCAAGGCCCAGAGCGTGACGCTTCACTACGATGCGCCCGACGGGCAGCGCTACCAGCTGAACATGATCGACACCCCGGGCCACGTCGACTTCTCCTACGAGGTGTCGCGCTCGCTGGCGGCCTGTGACGGGGCGCTGCTGGTGGTGGATGCCTCCCAGGGGGTCGAGGCGCAAAGCGTCGCCAACTGCTACACCGCCATCGAACAGGGGCTGGAAGTGGTGCCGGTGATCAACAAGATCGACCTGCCCTCGGCCGACCCGGAGCGCGTCATGCACGAGATCGAGGAGATCATCGGCATCGAGGCGACGGATGCGGTGCGCGTCAGCGCCAAGACCGGCGAGGGCGTGCCGGAGCTGCTCGAGCGGCTGGTGCAGCGCATCCCGCCCCCGCGCGGGGATCCGGAGGGCCCGCTGCAGGCGCTCATCATCGACTCCTGGTTCGACAACTACGTGGGCGTGGTCTCGCTGGTGCGGGTCATGAACGGCAGCCTGAAGAGCGGGGACAAGATCCGCGTGGTCTCCACCGGGCGCGCCCACGTGGTCGATCGCCTCGGGCGCTTCACGCCGAAGCCGATCGTGGAGAAGGAGCTCCCCACCGGGGATGTCGGCTTCGTGGTCGCGGGCATCAAGGAGATCGACGGCGCGCCGGTGGGCGACACCATCACGCTCGAGAACCGGCCGGCCGCCACGCCGCTGCCGGGCTTCAAGCAGATCAAGCCGCGCGTGTTCGCGGGCCTGTTTCCGGTGGATACCGACGATTACGAGAAGTTCCGCGATGCGCTCTCGAAACTGCGCCTGAACGACTCCGCGCTGCACTACGAGCCGGAAGTCTCCACCGCCCTGGGCTTCGGCTTCCGCTGCGGTTTCCTCGGCCTGCTGCACATGGACATCGTGCAGGAGCGCCTGGAGCGCGAGTACGAGCTCACCCTGGTGACGAGCGCTCCCACGGTGGTGTACGAAGTGCTGCGCACCGATGCGAAGCTTGAGTACGTGGACAACCCCGCGAAGCTGCCGCCGGTCAATGAAATCGAGGAAATCCGCGAGCCCATCATCATTGCCAGCATCCTGGTGCCGCCCGAGCACGTCGGCGCGGTGCTGAAGCTGTGCAACGACAAGCGCGGCGTGCAGAAGAAGATGTTGTACCTGGGTAACCAGGTGTCGCTGCAGTACGAGCTGCCGCTCGCGGAAGTGGTGCTCGACTTCTTCGACCGCCTCAAGTCCTCCAGCCGCGGCTACGCCTCGTTCGACTACGAGTTCAGCCACTTCTCGGCCGCCCCGCTGGTCAAGCTCGACATCCTGATCAACGGCGATCCGGTCGATGCGCTCTCGATCATCGTGCACCGCGAGAGCGCCTACCAGCACGGTCGCGAGCTGGTCGACAAGATGCAGGAACTGATCCCGCGCCAGATGTTCGAGGTCGCCGTGCAGGCGGCCATCGGCACCGCGGTGATCGCGCGCGCCTCGGTCAAGGCGCTGCGCAAGAACGTACTCGCCAAGTGCTACGGTGGCGACGTCAGCAGAAAGCGCAAGCTCCTCGAGAAACAGAAAGAGGGCAAGAAGCGCATGAAACAGTTAGGCCACGTCGAGATCCCGCAGGAGGCGTTCCTCGCCGTGCTGCAGGTCGGGCGCAAACACTAGAGAGACTCATGCTACAGAGCCTGATGCCACTGATCATCCTCATGTCCTGGCTGGCGCTGCCGGTGACCCTCATCTGCATCGTCGATGACTGGTTCCTGCGGCCGCGCCGCACGCTCGCCGCCGCCCCGGGGGCGCAGGTGGTGCGCGACGGCACCTTCATGACGCTGCTCTACAGCGCGCTGCCGGTGCTCATCATCGCCGCGGTGCTGCGGCTGCTGCTGGCCGAGCGGCTGGACTTCTCCGCCGTGCTGCTCGCCATCACGGTGCTCACCGGCGTCGTGTGGGCCTGCGATGCGCGGCTCTTCCGGCCGCGCCGCGAAGCCGCCGCCCGCGCCGCCGGGCGTGATCCGGCGCAGGTGCCCGAGCCGGGCACGGTCGACTATGCGCGCAGCTTCTTCCCGGTGGCGCTCGTGGTGCTGGTGCTGCGCTCGTTCATTTTCGAGCCCTTCCGCATCCCCTCGGACTCGATGATGCCGACCCTGCTCGACGGGGACTTCATCGTCGTCAACAAGTACGCCTATGGCCTGCGGCTGCCGGTGATCAACAAGAAGGTCCTGGGGGTCGGGGAGCCGCGCCGCGGTGACGTGGTGGTGTTCCGCTGGCCCATGGACCCCTCCACCAACTTCATCAAGCGCCTGGTGGGGCTGCCGGGCGACCACGTCGAGGTGCGCGATAACCACATCTACGTGAACGGACAGCCGATTGAGTCACAGCCTGACAAGCAGCGCTACAGTGATGGCTGTTATGTGAACTTCGCACTCGTGCACGAGCGCCTGGGCGCGCACGATCACGAGGCGATGTTCTGCCCGGTGGCGATTGACCGCCAGCCGGTGTTGCCGGGCTGCAACCGGCGCGGGCTGCGCGGCTACGTATGCGGCGATGAGGATGCTCCGGGCAGTGGGAAAGTGCCGCCGTTTGACGGGGTCGTGCCCCCGGGGCACTACCTGATGATGGGTGACAACCGTGACAACAGCGACGACGGTCGCTCCTGGGGCTGGGTGCCCGAGGAGAATCTCGTCGGCAAGGCCACGCGGATCTGGTTCAATTGGGACTGGGGTCGCTCCGGGGGTCCGATGTGGAGCCGGATCGGCTCGACCATCCCCTGAGCCACGCGGGGCCTGGATTTATTGAGGTGTTTTTAACACTCACTCGAGGGCCGTATCGATGACGCGTAACAGGCAATTGGGCGTAACCGCGCTGGGCTGGCTGATCCTGCTCACCCCGTTCGCGATCGTGATCTACGCCGGCATCCGGCTGGCCCCGGTGTACCTGAACTACATGAAGGTGGCCAAGGCCATCGACCAGGCCGGCAACGAGCTCAAGAGCGGCGGCGTCAACGCGAGCTCCATCAAGACCGCCATCGACAAGCACTTCGAGATCGACATGGTCGAGTATCCGAGCACCAAGGACTTCAAGATCACGCGCGATGGCGGCCAGTGGGTGGTCGAGGCATCGTACGACGATGACGCGCCGCTTTTCTCCAACGTCTCCCTGCACGTCACTTTCGACAAGGTCAAAAAGATCGGCAGTGGCGGCGCCGGCGAGTAGCCCGCTGCCTGCCCCGGTGCGCGCGCGCAGCCCATGAGCGACGCGCAGTGGCCGGCGCGCTGGGTGCGCGAGCAGCTGGGCTACGAACCCCGTGATCTGGCGCTGTTTCGCGCCGCGCTCACCCATCGCAGCGCCGCCGGCGCCAACAACGAGCGCCTCGAGTTCCTCGGCGACTCGGTCCTGAACCTGCTCATCGCGCGCGAGCTCTACGTCGCCTTCCCGCAGGCGACCGAGGGGGACTTGAGCCGCCTGCGGGCGCGCCTGGTAAGCCGCGAGCCGCTGGCGGAGATCGCCGCCGGGCTCAACATCGGCGCCATCCTGCAACTGGGCTCCGGGGAGCTCAAGAGCGGCGGCTTCCGCCGCCAGTCGATCCTGGCGGATGCCCTGGAAGCGCTCCTCGGGGCGATCTTCCTCGATGGCGGCCTCGACGCGGTGGCGCCGGTGATCGTGCGGCTGTTCGCCGCGCGCATCGCCGCGCTGCCGGAACCGGAGGCCCTCAAGGACGCCAAGACGCGGCTGCAGGAGCACCTGCAGTCGCGCAGCCTGGCGCTGCCACGCTACGCGGTCACGCGCGTCGAAGGCGAGGACCACGCGCAGCGCTTCACGGTAAGCTGCGAGGTGGCGGCGCTGGCCCTGCACACGCAGGGCAGCGGCTCCAGCCGCCGCCGCGCCGAGCAGGCGGCCGCCGCGCGCATGCTCCAGGACATGACCCACCCGCAGGGAACCGGAACACCCAAGTGAACAGTCCCCCAGGCGCCACGCACCGCAGCGGCTTTGCGGCACTCGTGGGGCGCCCCAACGTCGGCAAATCGACGCTGCTGAACGCCCTGATCGGGCAGAAGCTGAGCATCGTCACACCCCGGCCGCAGACCACCCGCCACCGCATCCTCGGCATCTACACCGCCCCGCAGGTGCAGATCGCCTTCGTCGATACCCCCGGCCTGCACCGCGAGGCAAGCCGCGCGCTCAACAAGGCGATGAACCGCACCGCCACCGCCGCCCTGGAGGATGCCGATGTCGTGGTGCTGGTGGTGGAGGCGGGCCAGTGGACGCAGGAGGATGAGCTGGCGCTGGAGCGCATCGTACGATCCGCCCGGCCGGCGCTCGCGGCCGTGAACAAGATCGACCGGGTGCGGCCGCGCGAGAAGCTGCTGCCGTACCTGGGAGAGCTGGGCGCCCGGCACGCGTTTCTCGCCCTGGTGCCGGTCTCGGCGCTCAAGGAAGACAACATCGCGGACCTGCGCAACACCATCGGCGCGCACCTGCCGCTCTCCCCGGCGCTGTTCCCCGACGGGGAGCTCACCGACCGCGGCCGGGAGTTTCGTATCGCGGAGATGATCCGCGAGAAGCTCACCCTGGAGCTGAATCAGGAAGTACCCTACGGCATCGCGGTCGAGGTGGAACGCATCGCCGAGGAAGACGGGCAGCTCATGGTCGATGCGGCCATCTGGGTGGACCGCGACGGGCAGAAGCCGATCGTCATCGGCGCCAAGGGCGAGCGGCTCAAGCGCGTCGGCCGTTCCGCGCGCCTGGCGCTCAATGGGATCCTCCAGCAGCGCCTGCACCTGAATCTGTGGGTCAAGGTGCGCGAGAATTGGGCCGACAATGCCAGGGCGCTGAGGGAGCTGGGTCTGGAATGAGTCGTAATCCGCGCCGCATCGAGCTCACGCCGGGCTATCTGCTGCATCACCGGCCGTGGCGCGACACCAGCCGCATCCTCGAGGTGTACACGCGCGAGCACGGGCGCATGACGCTGTTCGCGCGCGGCGTGCGCGGCCCCACTGCCAAGCTCGCCGCCGTGCTGCAGCCGTTCCAGCCGCTGCTGCTCTCCTTCAGCGGCCGCGGCGAGGCCCCGGCGCTCACCGGTGCCGAGCGCGCGCACGAGTGTGCCGCGCTGCCGGCGCCGTGCCTGCTGGCCGCGTTCTACATGAACGAACTGCTGCTGAAGCTCACCACGCGCCACGATCCGCTGCCGGAGCTGTTCGATCACTACCACGCGACGCTCGGGCAGCTGCGCGGCGGGGCGCCGCTGGAGCCGGCGCTGCGCCTGTTCGAGAAGCGCCTGCTGGAGATTCTGGGCTACGGGCTGGATCTGACCCACGAGCAGTCCGGCGAGCCGCTCAAGCCGCGCGGGTGCTATCACTTCCGCCCGGGGGCGGGCCTGAACGCCGCCGAGCCCGGCAGCCCGGGCGCGCTGCGCGGGGAGTCGCTGCTGGCGCTCGCGGCCGGACAGCTCGAGAGCGCGCCGGTGCTCGAGGACGCGCGCCGGGTGCTCCAGGCGGCGCTCGCGGGCTGTCTTGAGGGCCGCCCGCTCGCCACGCGCGAAGTCGCGAAGGCGCTGGTGCGCAAGGCGGCCTCGTGAGCGGGCCGCTGGCCCTGGGACTGAACATCGACCACGTGGCGACGCTGCGTGAGGCGCGCCACGGGCGCATCCCGGACCCGGTGCGGGCGGCGCTCCTTGCCGAGGAGGCCGGCGCAGACAGCATCACGCTGCATCTGCGCGAGGACCGCCGTCACATCCAGGACCGCGACGTGTATACGCTGCGCGGGTTGCTCAAGACGCACATGAACCTGGAGCTGGCGGTGACGGATGAGATGCTGCGCATCGCCGCCGACCTGCGGCCCTCGGACTGTTGCCTGGTGCCCGAGCGGCGCGCGGAGATCACGACCGAGGGCGGCCTCGATGTCGCCGCCGATGCGACGCGCCTGCGCGAGGCGTGCGCCGAGCTTAAGGCCGCCGGCGTGCGCGTGGCGCTTTTCATCGACCCGGACCCGCGCCAGATCGAGTCCGCGGTGGCGGTCGGCGCCCCGGTCGTGGAGCTGCACACCGGCGCCTATGCGGACGCCGAGGGTGCCTTGCAGCAGGCCCAGCTCAAGCGGCTGCGGGCGGCGGCCGAGCTCGGGGAGCGCCTCGGACTCACGGTGCACGCCGGGCATGGCCTGAACTACCAGAACGTGCAGCCGGTAGCGGCGCTGCCGCCGCTCCGGGAGCTGAACATCGGGCACGCCATCATCGCGCACGCGCTGTTCGTGGGCCTGCCGCAGGCAGTGGGGCAGATGAAGGCCCTGATGCAGGCGGCGCGCGCATGATCTACGGCATCGGCGTCGACGTGCTCGAAAGCGAGCGCATCGCGCGCACGCTCGAGCGCTTCGGCTCGCGCTTCATCGAGCATCTGCTGCTGCCGGCGGAGATGGCGCAGCTGGCGCGCACCCAGCGCCGCGAGCGCTTCATCGCCATGCGCTTCGCGGCCAAGGAGGCGATCGTGAAGGCGATGGGCACCGGCTTCGCCCACGGGGTGTGGATCCGCGACGTCGGGGTGGTGCAGAACGCCTGGGGCAAGCCGGAGGTGGTGTTCTCCGAGCGCGGGGATGCGGTGCGCCGCAAACTGGGCATCGGGGAGGGGCACGTGACGCTCACCGACGAACGCTCGCTCATCGTGGCCGTGGCGGTGCTGATGAGAGCCCCGTGAACACGCTCGTGTTCGATATCGAGACCGTGCCGGACGTCGCCCTGGGACGGCGTCTCTACGGCCTCGAGGGCTTAAGCGATGAGCAGGTGGCGAAGGCGATGTTTGCGCTGCGCCGCCAGGGCAGCGGGGGCGACTTCCTGCCGCTCGAGCAGCACCGCGTGGTGGCGATCTCCTGCGTGCTGCGCAGCCGCGATGGCCTCACGGTGTGGAGCCTGGGCGAGCCGGGCACGCCCGAGGCGGAGCTGGTGCAGCGCTTCTACGACGGGATCGAGAAGTACTCCCCGGACCTGGTCTCCTGGAACGGCTCGGGCTTTGACCTGCCGGTGCTCACCTACCGCGCGCTGCTGCACGGGGTGCAGGCGGCGCGTTTCTGGGAGACCGGGGAGGAGGATCCGGCGTTCCGCTATAACAACTACCTCAGCCGCTATCACTGGCGTCACACCGATCTCATGGACGTGCTGTCCTCGTTCCAGGGCCGCGGGCGCGCCTCGCTCTCCAACATGGCGACGCTGCTCGGGTTGCCCGGCAAGCTCGGCTTCGACGGCAGCCAGGTCTGGGAGGCCTTCCAGGCCGGTAACCTTGTGGGCATCCGTCGCTACTGCGAGACCGACGTGCTCAACACCTGGCTCATCTGGCTGCGCTTTGCGCAACTGCGCGCCGCGCTCAGTCGCGAGCAGCACGCCGAAGAGCTCACGCGCGTCAAGAACTACCTGCGGGCCTCCCCCGAGCCGCACTTCGCGCAGTTCCTGCGTGCCTGGGAGGCGGGTGCTTGAGTGCCGCGAGTGCGGAGGAGACCGCGACGGTGGAGGGCCTCACGCACGCCGGTGAAGGCGTCGTGCACGGCGGCAAGACCGCCTTTGTCGCCGGCGCGCTGCCCGGGGAGCGCATCCGCTTCCGGCGCACGCGCCGCCACCGCCAGCACGATGACGCGCAACTGCTGCAAGTACTCGAGCCTTCCGCCGCGCGGGTCACGCCGCGCTGTGCGCACTTCGGGGTCTGCGGCGGCTGTGCCCTGCAGCACCTGGATCCCGCCGCGCAGCTCGCCGCCAAGGAGCGCGAGCTCAAGGACAACCTCGAGCGGCTGGGCCGCCTCACCCCGCGGCGCTGGCTTGCGCCCCTGCGTGGCCCGGTGTGGGGCTACCGGCGCCGCGCGCGCCTCGGCGCCAAGTTCGTGCGCAAGAAGGGCTGCGTGGTGGTGGGCTTCCGCGAGCGCAGCGCCCCGTATGTTGCGCAGCTGAAGGCCTGCGAGGTCCTCGCCGCGCCCGCCGGGGCACTCATTGAGCCGCTGGCGCAGCTGCTGGACTGCCTCTCGATCCGCGAGCACGTGCCGCAGATCGAGGTCGCGGTCGCCGACAACGCCACCGCTCTGGTGCTGCGCGTGCTCAGGCCTCCCGCCGCGCAGGACCTCGAGCAACTGAAGGCCTTCGCCGCGCGTCACGCGGTGCAGGTGCTGCTGCAGCCGGGCGGGCTGGACTCGGTCACGCCGCTGGAGCCGGCCGCCGCACCGCTGCACTACCGCCTGCCCTTTGACCTCACGCTCGAGTTCGCCGCCACCGATTTCATCCAGATCAACGCCGATGTCAATGCCGCCCTGGTGGAGCGCGCGGTGCAGCTGCTCGAGCTCACCGCGGACGCTTGCGTGCTCGATCTTTTCTGCGGCCTCGGTAACTTCACCCTCGCGCTGGCGCGCAACGCGCAGCTGGCGGTGGGCGTGGAGGGGGAGGCCACGCTGATCGCCCGTGCCCGCGCCAACGCGGCGCTCAACGGCGTCCGCAATGCGCAGTTTCATGCCGCCAACCTCAGCGCCCCCGCGCCGCAGGCGCCGTGGCTGCGCCAGGCCTACAGCCACGTGCTGCTGGATCCGCCGCGCACCGGCGCACGCGAGGTGCTGGGCACGCTCGCGGCCCTCGCGCCGCAGCGGGTGCTGTATATTTCCTGCCATCCCGGAAGCCTGGCGCGGGACCTAGGGGTGTTGGTGCACGAGCACGGCATGACGCTGGAGGCGGCCGGAGTCGTCGACATGTTTCCGCACACCGCGCACGTGGAATCCCTGGCGCTGCTGAGCGCGCGCGCATGAGTCTCGGGCCCCTGATGATCGATCTTGCGGGCAGCCGCGTGAGCGCCGAGGAGCGCGAGCTGCTGCAGCACCCGCTGGTCGGGGGCGTGATCCTCTTCAGCCGCAACTACGAGAACCCCCCGCAGCTGAGTGCGCTGGTGGCGGACATCCACGCCGCACGCTCCCCACCGCTGATCGTCGCGGTGGACCAGGAGGGCGGGCGCGTGCAGCGCTTCCGCGAGGGCTTCTCGCGCCTGCCACCGGCGCGCCGCATCGGGCACGAGTTTGACCTGGAGGCGCGCACCGGCGTGGCGCTCGCGCGCGCACTCGGCTGGCTCATGGCGGCGGAACTGCGTGCCCACGGGGTCGACATCTCCTTTGCCCCCTGCGTGGACCTGGACTACGGGGTGAGCGAGGTGATCGGCGAGCGCTCCTTCCATTCCTCGGCCCCGGTGGTGAGCCAGCTCGCCCTGGCCTGGATGCACGGCATGCGGGAGGCCGGGATGGCAGCCACGGCCAAACACTTCCCCGGCCACGGGGCGGTGGTGGCGGACTCGCACCTGGTGCTGCCCCTGGACCGGCGCCCGCTGGCCGACCTGACCCAGGACCTCACCCCCTACCGGCGGCTCATTGCCAACGGCCTGCCCGCCGTCATGGTGGCCCATATCCTGTTTCCGGCCGTGGATCGGGACCCTTCCAGCCTGTCCAGCCTCTGGATTCGCGACGTGCTGCGCGGAGAGCTGGGGTTTCAAGGGGTAGTGTTTGCCGATGATCTTTCCATGAAGGGGGCGGCCGCGTACGGGGACATCGTGACCCGGGCCCGGCAGGCCCTCGCGGCGGGCTGCGACATGCTACCGGTCTGCAACAATCGGCCAAGTGTCATCGAACTGCTGGACAGCCTGGGCTGCGAACCGCAACCGGCCTCCAGCCTGCGTCTGGTGCGCCTGCACGGCCGGGCGGGGCCGCCGGACCCGGCCGCCCTTGCCGCGCTGCCCGAATGGCAGCAGGCGCGCGCGCTGCTGGCGCGCATGAGTTCGCCCCCGACGCTCACGCTCGACCCGGGAACCCCCACGTGAACGGCTGGTCGGCCGAGGCCTGGCGGCGCGTGGTGGAGAATTCCCCCGAGGGCATCGTGGTCTGCGATGCCACCGCGACCGACTGCCCGGTGGTCTTCGTCAACAACGCCTTCTCGCAGATGTGCGGCTACCCGGTCGCGGCGCTGATGGGCACCAACCTGCGGGTCCTGCAGGGCACCGACCGCGACCAGGAGGCGCGCGTGCGCCTGGCGGAAGCGGTCGAGAAGGGCAGCCCGGCGCGGGTGCTGGTACGCAACTACCGCCCCGACGGCACGCTGTTCTGGAACGAGACGGTGGTGCAGCCGGTACGCAGCGCCAAGGGCCAATTGACGCATTTCATCGGCTATCACCGCGATGCCAGCGAGCGGCTGAAAACCTCCGAGCGCGCCGGCTCGGGCCTGCCCTCCTGGCTGCGCGAGGACCGGCTCACCGGCCTGCATTCGCGCGCTTACTTTGAGGAGCTGCTGCAGCGTGACTGGTCGCTCGCACAGCGCGATTCGCACGAGATCGGACTTACGATCTTCGACATCGATGACCTGGGTGCCTACAACGACAAGTTCGATCGCTCCGCCGGCGATGCCTGCATCCGCCGCGTGGCGCGCGTGATCGCCGCCTCCTACCGGCGCGGCGGAGACCTGGTGGGGCGCTGGGAGGGCGGCACCTTTGCCGTGCTCACGCAGGGTGAGGCCGCCGAACGTGCCTCCCAGTACGCGCAGATTGTGTCCCAGCGCGTGCGTGATCTGCTGATGCACCACCCGACGGCCGGTGCCGGGCGCTACGTGACCGTGAGCGCGGCAATCGCCAGTCTCGTACCCCCGCGCGCCCTGGCCCTCGAGGGGCTGCTGAAGGCCTGCCAGACGGCCATGAAGCGCGCCAAGAAGAACGGCAAGGATGCGATCGTGACCGCCGAGGCGGGCGACTTCAGCGGCTGAGGGCGCCTGCCCAGGCGTCGTGCAATCGTCCCCTTGCCAGGCTTACGCCTACGGTCGTAGGGGCCCCGCTCGAGCCGTCCTTTCGGGGCCCCGCAACATTGTCAAATTGCCATAGAAAAATAAGCTCGCTATAATTTCCTCTGAAATGACTACTACCTCCCGTCACGCCCGCAGCCGCCCCGCCCCGGAGGAGGGGCTGGTGCTCTCGCGCGCCACGGTGCGCGCAGCACGCTTCCTCGCCATCCCGCAGGCCGAGCTCGCCGCGGTGATCGGGGTCAGTGGCGCCACCCTCTCGCGACTGGCCAACGGGCAGAAGCAGCTGGAGGCCGGCTCCAAGCCCTGGCAGCTGGCGGCGCTGTTCGTGCGCCTGTTCCGTTCGCTGGATGCCATCGTGGGTTCGGATGACGCTGCGGCGCGGTCCTGGCTGCGCAGCGACAACAGCGCGCTCGGGGGCACGCCGCTGGAGCTGATCCGCGAGCCGGCCGGCCTGGTGCGTGCCGTTGACTACCTGGACGCCGCGCGCGCTCGCATCTGAGGCCCATCCCTACGCCCACACGCTGCATCGCGTGGTGGAGGCGCAGCACATGGCCTCCACCATGCGCCTGGTGGACTCCATCGAGGAGCAGGTGGCACTGGAATCCATCCTCGAGGAGAGCAAACCGAAACTGCCCGAGTCGGCGCGCTCACTGCACTATCTCCTGGCGACACCGTTTCGCTACCGGCCGCACTCCGGTTCGCGCTTCCGCGCAGCGCTCGAGGCGGGGGTCTGGTACGGGGCGGAAGTGCTGCGCACCGCGCTGGCGGAGAAGAGCTACTGGCGGCTGCGGTTCCTGCTGGACTCCCCCGGGACCCCGGACTTAAAGCCGGTGCCGCACACCGCGTTTCGCGCCACGGTGCGCACGGCGATGGCGCTTGACCTGCGAGTCGAACCGCTGGTGCGCGAGCGCGCGCTGTGGACCTCGCGCAGCGACTACTCACACACGCAGGCGCTCGCGGGCGTGGCCCGCACGGCGGCGATCGAAGTGGTGCGCTACGAGTCGGTGCGGGACCCGCAGCACGCCGGCTGCGCCGCGGTGCTGAGCCCGGCCGCCTTCGGGCGCGGTAAGCCACGGTTGCAGGAGACCTGGTTCATCGCGGCCTCCCGCGAGCGGGTGCGCTGTGCGCGCGATGAGCGCGGGGGGGCCACCTGGGAGTTCACCCGCGAGGAGCTGCTCTGATGCCACCGCGAGGCCGGTGAGCCCTCCGAGTGCGCGGGCGCGCGGCGCCTAGCGCCTCAGCGTCCCGGAGGCTTCGCACCCTGGGCGGGCGTCACCAGCGCAATGACGCCAAAGGCCGGGTGGTCGAAGTAGTTGCGATCGTAGAACTTCACGCGCCGGCTCTCGTTGATGCTGAATGCGGTGCCCGGCGGCGCGTTCAGCCCCGGGGGCGGTGCGGGCATGGCGTAGTTGAGCGTCATGCCCAGGTGCAGAAACTGCCCGTGCTCGAGGAATACGGTGCCGGTTAGGCCCTCGACATCGACACCCAGGCGCGGCAGCGGAAACCCGGCACGCGTGCCCCAGGAACTGGCCGTCTGTGACCAGGCGACGTGGGCCACCGGCACGTAGGCGCCGCTGGCCCGCAGGCGGTTCTCGAGCTCCGCGAGCTGATAGGCCGAGGAGGGCAGCACGCCCACGAAGTGACCGACCTGCGAGTTGCCGGTCGCGGTCTCATCGCCGGCGATGTTGCGCGCGCTCGCCCCCTGGGTGCTCCAGTTCTCGGGACTCCCCTGCGCGCCCGTGGCGCGGAACACGATGAGCTCGACGTTGTACACGGTGCTGCCGGGGCCGGCCGCCGCCGGCGCCGCGGGTGAGTCTTGCGCCTGTCCGGGCAGCGCGCCGGCGCTGAGTGCCGCGGTTGCGAGCAGCACCCTCCAGGTGCGCAGGGATTTCATTCGGGCTTCCATGCCGGTCATTCTAATGGACCCTGGGCGCTTCGCCGAGGCGCTTGAGCAGCTCGGCAGCGTACTCGAAGCGCTGGCTCTCCGTGGCGAGCTGCCGCGTCACCCGCAGCTTCAGCGGCCCATCCAGACGATACTCGCGCGCCTGCCTCTGGATCAGTCGCACCACGGTTGCCGGATCGATGCGCGCGCGCTCCTCGAAGCTCACCGAGCCGCCCTGCGGACCCAGGTCCAGCCGTCGCACGCCGAGCGCGCGGGCGGCGAGTTTGAGCTTCGCCACCCGCAGCAGGTTCTGCGCTGCCGGGGGCAGCGGACCGAAGCGATCGTGGATTTCCGCATTCAGTTCATCCAGGGTGGGCTCGCTGTCGGCCGCGGCGATGCGCTTGTAGAGCGACAGGCGTACGTGCACGTCCGCCACGTAGACCTCCGGCAGAAACGCCGCGAGCCGCAACTCCACCTCGGTGGCCGCCGCGAGCGGCTGATCCAGTGCCGGCTCGCGTCCCTCCTTGAGCGCGGTGACGGCATGCTCGAGCATGTCCAGGTACAAGGACAGTCCGATCTCGGTCATCTGGCCGCTCTGCTGCTCACCCAGCAGCTCCCCGGCGCCGCGGATCTCAAGATCGTGAGTCGCCAGCACGAAGCCGGCGCCGAGTTCCTCCATCGACTCGATCGCCTCCAGGCGCTTGGCCGCATCGCGCGCCAGCGCCTGGCGCGGCGGGGCGATGAGATAGGCGTAAGCGCGGTGGTGCGAGCGCCCGACGCGGCCGCGCAGCTGGTGCAGCTGCGCGAGTCCCATGTGATCGGCGCGGTTGATCATGATGGTGTTGGCCGTGGGCACGTCGATGCCGCTCTCGATGATCGTCGTGCACACCAGCACGTTGAAGCGGCGGTGGTAGAAATCCACCATGAGCTGCTCGAGGTCGCGCTCGCGCATCTGCCCGTGGCCGATGCGCACCATCGCCTCCGGTACCAGCGCCTGCAGTTCGGCGGCGATCTTGTCGATGGTGCGCACCTCGTTGTGCACGAAGTAGATCTGCCCGCCGCGGCGCAGCTCGCGCAGCGCCGCCTCGCGCAGCGTCGGCGCGTGCCACTCGATGAGGAAGGTCTTGATCGCGAGGCGCGCTACCGGGGCGGTGGTGATGAGGGACAGGTCGCGCAGGCCCCCGAGTGCCATGTTGAGGGTGCGCGGGATGGGCGTGGCGGTGAGGGTGAGCACGTGCACGTTGGCACGCAGTGCCTGCAGGCGCTGCTTGTCGCGCACGCCGAAGCGATGCTCCTCGTCGATGATCAGCAGGCCGAGGTCCTTGAAGCGGGCGTGCGCATGCAGCAGGCGATGGGTCGCGATCACGATGTCGACCTTGCCCTGCTCGAGGCCCTCCAGGACTGCCACGGTTTCCTTGGAGCTGCCAAAGCGCGACAGGCCCTCCACGCGCAGCGGCCAGTCGGCGAAGCGGTCGCGGAAGTTCGCCAGGTGCTGCTGCACGAGCAGCGTGGTCGGGGCGAGCACGGCGACCTGCTTGCCGGCCTGGGCGGCGACGAAGGCGGCGCGCATCGCCACCTCGGTCTTGCCGAAGCCCACATCGCCGCACACGATGCGGTCCATCGGCCGCGCGCTGCCAAGGTCCGCCAGCACCTGGCGGATCGCTTCGGCCTGGTCGGCGGTCTCCTCAAAGGGGAAGGTGCTGGCGAAGGCCTGGTAGTCGTGTTCATTGGCCGGCAGCGACAGTCCCTCTTGCGCCTTGCGGCGCGCGTACAGGTCGAGCAGTTCCGCGGCCACATCGCGGATCTGGTCCGCGGCACGCTTGCGCGCCCGCGCCCACTGGTCGGTGCCGAGCTTGTGCAGCGGCGCGTTCTCGGGCGCAGCGCCCGTGTAGCGGCTGACGAGGTGCAGCTGCTGCACCGGTACGTAGATGCGGTCGCCGTCCTGATACTCGAGCACCAGGAACTCCCCGGGCTGGCCGCCGATCTCCATCGGCATGAGCCCCTGGAAGCGTCCCACCCCGTACTCCTCGTGCACGACCGGCGCGCCGGGGTTCAGGTCGCGCAGGTCACGCAGGATTGCTTCCGGATCCGCGGCGCGCTTGCGACGGCGTTCCTGGCGGGCGCGCGCCCCGAAGAGCTGCGCCTCGGAAATGACCGCGACCGGGGGGATCTTGAGCGTGAGCCCCTCAAGGTCGGGCGCCACGGTGAGCGCCAGGCGCATGGCGCCGCCGGCGAAGGCCTCCCAGTTGGGCACCAGCGCCACCTCGTGCCGGTAGGCACGCAGCATTTCCTGCAGCACCTCGCGCCGGCCGGCCGAGTCCGCGGCGATCAGCACGCGCCCGTCAAACGCCTTCAGGAAGCTGTCGAGCGGCGCGAACGGCTGCTCGGCGCGGATGTCGATCCGCAGCTCGCGCGGGGCGGTGGTGGGGAAGTTGTGCACCTCGGCTGCTTCCCCGCTGAGCTCGGTGTCGGCCTTGAAGGCATCGAGCGTCACGCAGGCGAAGCCGGCGAGCGCCGCGCTCAGCGGCGCCGGCTCGAGGAACAGTTCCTGCGGCGGCAGCAGCGGGCGCTCGATGTCGTGCCGGCGGTCCTCGTAGCGCGTCGCGATCGCCGACCAGGAACGCGCGAGCGCCTCGGGCAGGGCCGCGTCCTGCACGATCACGGCGTTGCGCGGCAGGTAATCGAGGAGCGTGGCGGTGGATTCAAAGAAGAGCGGCTGGTAGAACTCCACGCCCGCCGGGGCCAGCCCCTCGCTCACGCCGCGGTAGATCGCCGACTTGGTCGGATCGCCTTCGAAGCGCGTGCGGTAGCGGCGGCGGAAGTCCTTCACCGCCGCGGCATCCAGCGGCACTTCACGCGCCGGCAGCATCTGCACGCTCTCCAGGGCGTCCAGTGAACGCTGCGTCTCCGGATCAAAGCGCCGGATGGCCTCGATCTCATCATCGAACAGGTCGATGCGCAGCGGCTCCGTGCTGCCCATCGGGAAGACATCCAGGAGCGAGCCGCGCACGGCGAACTCCCCGGGGCTGACCACCTGGCTGACACTCGCATAGCCGGCCTCCGCGAGCCGCTGGCGGAAGGGCTCGAGCGCGAGCGCCTGTCCCTTCTTCAGCTCAAAGGCGCGCCCCTGCACGTAGTGGCGCGGCGGCAGGCGCTGCATGAGGGTGTCGGCGGCGACGATGAGGCAGCCATGGCTCACGTGCGGCAGCTCGAACAGCGTCTTCAGGCGTTCCGAGACGATGTCCGGATGGGGCGAGAACAGATCGTAGGGGAGCACTTCCCAGTCCGGCAGGCGCAGCAGCGGCAGTGCGTCGCCGGCAAAGAAACGCAGCTCCGCCGAGAGCCGGTCGAGCTCGCGCGCGCCGTCGGCGATGAGCACGTAGAGGCGCTGGTCGCCGTGCGTGGCCTCCGCCAGCGCCAGCGCCGGCGCGCTCCCGTACAGCTGGTGCCAGCGCAGCCGCGGAGTGGCCTTGGTCGGGATCGGGGGGTGCAGCAGGCGGCTCATCGAACGGCAGGGTGTGGGCATTGCTCAAAAGAGCAAGTCTACCCAAGCCCCGTTAAGAGAGTTCACCACCCCGGCTGAGAATTCTCCGGGCGCCCACGGCCGTGGCGCTCAGGCGGCGACGCGCTCCGCGCTCAGCTGCACCCGGTTCGGCAGCGGCACGCAGTAGATGTCGATCGGGTGCGAGCGGCCGCGCAGCTGCAGGGGCGGCAACGGGGTGGCGCCGATGTCCATGCCGCGCGCATCCAGGGACTGCTTGAGACTGCTGGAGAACAGCATCTCACCGGCGCGTGCGCGCTGGCACAGGCGCGCGGCGATGTTCACCGTGTCCCCGATGATCGTATAGTTCATGTACGAGGAGGAACCGATGTTGCCGGCGACCACGTCGCCCTCGTTGATGCCGATGCCAAGGCCGGCCTCGATCTGGTAGCGCTCCTTCCAGGACTGCGCGAGGGCGCTGAAGCTCGAGAGCATCTCGCGCGCCGCCTGTACCGCGCGCTGCGCGCAGTCGGACTGCTCCAGCGGCACCCCGAAGCCGAGCATCAGGCAGTCCCCGGCCATGTGGAACACCGTGCCCTCGTGGCGGAACGTGATCTCGGTCAGGAGCGAGAAGTACTCATTGAGCAGCGGCACCACGTGATGCGGCTCGAGCTGCTCGGACATGCTGGTGAAGCCGCGCAGGTCGGCGAACAGCACCACCGCGTGGGCCCGCGCATCGGCGGTGGACAGCAGCGTGTTGCGCAGCTGCACGTCCTCGAGGATCTTGTCCGCAACCCGCGGCGAAACGTAGCGGCGAAAGGTCTGTCGAAGGACCTCTTCGCGCCGGCGGATTTCAGCCTCGAGCTGAGCCGCGGCCGTCTTCCTGCGCACAAATCCTGCTCGCACGAGAGCCTCGATATGGACTCTCAAAGGCTCGTCAACCACATGGTCCCCAAGGAATTATTCTGTTAAGGCCGAGAGTACCACAAGTACTTGAAGTGCCCGCACCTGGCGCCGGACGGCGACGGCACTCGGGCGGCGCGCGCCCGGGGTAGGGTAGGGTCGTCGGGGGTGAGCGGGCGGTTGAGTCGGCGCAGCGCGCGAGCGCCACAGCGACCGCCAGCGGCAGCGCGCGGCGCGAAGAGACTTAGCCGCTGGTGACCACCGCGTCGATGACGCGATCACCCTCGAAGAACACGGCGAAGTTGTTGTAGTCCCAGCGCGTGATGGGCGGCACGCCCACGGTGGGGTGCCGGTTTACCGGCGCACCGAAATGCTTCTCGACATCGCTCATGGTCGAGCCGCGCTTGGGGCGATCGACCTGCGAGGGCGCCACCTCGACTTTGTCATTCACCACGATCGTTTCCGCCACGGCGGTGCCGGCCAGCGCACAGGCAAACAGCAGCGCTGCGAGATTTCGGGTGTGCATGCGACTCTCCTCGAAGTGCCCGGAACTATAACACCCGGGTGAATCTGTCAAAGCCGGCACGGGCCCATGAACGCGCCGTTTTGTGACGTACGTCTGAAAACCCGGGCATCTGTGGTTAAATCGCGGCGATGTTCCATCCCCTGTCGGTGTATGTCGGGCTGCGCTATGTGCGCGCCCGCTCGCATAAGTTCTTCGTTTCCTTCATCACCTGGGCATCCCTCGTCGGGGTGTGCGTGGGCGTCGCCGCCCTGATCGTCATCCTCTCGGTCATGAACGGCTTCGAGAGCGAGCTGCGCGACCGCCTGCTGTCGCTGAGCGCCCCGGTGCGCGTGACCGCCAGCGCCACGGCCACCGTGACGGACGCGCAATGGCGGGACGCCGCGGCGCGTATTGCGGCCGTGGCCGGGGTTGAGGATGTCTCCCCGTACGCCGAGCTGCAGGCACTCGCGGTGCGCCAGCCGGAGATGGTGCCGATCCTGCTGCGCGGGATCGACCCGGCTGCCGCGGCCAGCCGCGCGGATCTGGGTACCGCGATCAGGCAGGGGCGTCTCAGCGATCTTAAGCCCGGTTCCGGTGCCGTCATCGTCGGCGCGGTGATCGCGCAGCGCCTCGGGCTCGCCGCCGGCGACTCCCTGACGGTGCTCATACCGACGGTGAGCGCGGACGGGGCGCCGACACCGAAGCTGCGCGAGTTCATCGTCAGCGGGATCTTCGAGGTGGGCCTGCAGGATCACGACGGCACGCTGGTGTTCGCCGACCTCGAGGACGTGCGTGCGCTGGGCTCGGAAGGGGCGGCAAGCGAGGGATTGCGGGTGCGGGTGCGCCAGGTGCTGGCGGCCGCCGCGGTGGCCGCGCGCGTGCGCGCGCAGCTGGGGCCGGAGTTCGAGGTGAGCGACTGGACGCGCGATAACGCCAATTACTTCCGCGCGATCCGCATCGAGAAGACGATGATGTCGCTGATCCTGCTGCTGATCGTGGCGGTGGCCGCCTTCAACATCGTGGCGATGCTGGTCATGGTGGTGACCGACAAGCGCACCGACATCGCCATCGTACGCACCTTTGGCGCCTCCCCGCGCCGTGTCATGGGCATCTTCATCACCCAGGGACTGGTAATCGGCTGGCTCGGCGTGCTGCTCGGGATCGGGCTCGGGCTGCTGCTGGCCCTGAACGTCGACACCATCGTGCCCTTCCTCGAGCGCAGCTTCGGCTTCCAGATCATGGATTCGGATGTCTACTACATCACCTCGATCCCCTCCGAGGTGCACCTGAGCAACGTGCTCGCCATCGGCGTCGCCGCGCTGCTGCTGACCGCGCTCGCCACCGTCTACCCGGCCCTGCGGGCGGCGCGCACGGCGCCGGCCGAAGCGCTGCGCTACGAATAACCCATGCGCGGCTACGAATGGCTCATCGGCACGCGCCACCTGCGCTCGACGCACCGGCGCGGTTTCGTGTCCTTCGTGGCGCTGATGTCGGTGTGCGGGCTGATGCTCGGGGTCGCGACCCTGATCGTGGTGCTGTCGGTCATGAACGGCTTCGAGCGCGAGCTGCGCAACCGCATGCTCGCCGTGACCTCCCATGCCGTCATCTCCGGGATCAACGGGCCACTCACCGACTGGCGCGCGCTGCAGTCCCAGGTGCGGCGCGAGGAGGGCGTGCAGGCGGTGGTGCCGTACGTCGAGAGCCAGGCGATGTTCGCCAACGGGCGCCGCATGGCCGGCGCCAACGTGCGCGGCGTGCTGCCCGAGGAGGAGCGCACCGCCACCGGTCTCGCCCAGCGAGTGACCGCGGGCAGCCTTGATGACCTCAAGGCCGGTTCCTACGCCACCCTGCTCGGCAGTGCGCTCGCGCACGAACTGAACGCGCGCCCCGGGGATACGGTGGTGCTCATCGCCCCGGAGGGCACCGCGACTCCCACCGGAGTGGTGCCACGCATGCGCCGCTTCCGCGTGGCGGGGATATTCGAGTCGGGCATGTACGAGTTCGACCGCGGACTGGCGCTCGTCAACATGGCCGACGCCGCGCGCCTGTTCCGCACCGGCGAGGGCGTCACGGGCCTGCGGCTGCAGGTGAGTGATCCGCTGCGGGCGCCGGCCATCGTGGTGCGCGCCGCGCGCCACCTGGGGGGCCCGGGATACTACGTCAACGACTGGACCCAGGATCACGCCAACTTCTTCCGCTCCATCGAGATCACCAAGTCGATGATGTTCCTCATCCTGCTCATGATCGTCGCAGTTGCCGCCTTCAACATCGTGGCGACGCTGGTGATGATCGTGAAGGAGAAGCAGACCGACATCGCCATCCTGCGCACGCTGGGGGCCGGCCCGCGCAACGTGCTGGTGATCTTCGCCATCCAGGGCGTGCTCATCGGACTGGGCGGCACGGTGCTGGGAGCGCTCCTGGGAACGCTGCTGGCGGACAACCTGCAGGCGCTGGTGGCGGGGCTGGAGCGTCTGCTGGGCACGCAGTTTCTGGATGCGCGCGTCTATTACATGAGTGACCTGCCGGCCTTCGTCGAGCGTGCCGACGTGCTGCGGGTGTGCGTGGTCGCGTTCCTGCTTTGTGTGGTGGCGACGATTTACCCGGCGTGGCGCGCAGCGCGTACCGCCCCCGCGGAGGCCCTGAGGCATGAGTGATTCAGTTCTGCAGGCACGCGATGTCCACAAGAGCTTCACCCAGGGACCGGTGGTGCTGGAAGTGCTGGAGGGGATCAATCTGGAGGTGGGGTCGGGCGAGCGGGTCGCGATCGTCGGCGCCTCCGGTTCGGGCAAGACGACACTGCTGCAGATCCTCGGGGGGCTGGATCGCCCGACCGCGGGCGCGGTGGTCATCGCCGGCCGCGACATGCACGCGCTGAGTGAGTCCGAGCGCGGCGTGCTGCGCAACGAGTCGCTCGGGTTCGTGTACCAGTTCCACCACCTGCTGCCGGAGTTCTCGGCGCTGGAGAACGTGGCGATGCCGCTGCTGGTGCGCCGGGTGCGGGTAGCCGAGGCGCGCGCCGCGGCGCGCGCCTTGCTGACGCGGGTGGGGCTCGGGGAGCGCCTGGAGCATCGCCCGCACCAGCTCTCCGGCGGCGAGCGCCAGCGCGCGGCGGTCGCCCGCGCGCTGGTCACGCAACCGCGCATCGTGCTGGCGGATGAACCGACGGGGAACCTGGATGGCGGCAACGCCGAGAGCGTCTTTGCGCTCATGTTGGAACTGAATCGCGAACGTGGCACCAGCCTGGTCGTGGTCACCCATGACCTGAGGCTCGCCGGGCGCATGGAGCGCGTCTACGAGCTCGAGCGCGGCACCCTGATCAGCCGCGGGTAGCGGCGGCGCAGAGGCGCCTCAGGCGGCCTGCGTCTGGTGGCGCGCGCGGTAGCGGCTGCGTACCTGCCAGCGCCAGACCCATTCGAGGATGAGCCAGCCGAGGAAGCCGGTGACGATCCCGCACACCAGGCAGCCGAGGAAGAACGGCCGCCACACGGGGGTGAGCCCGTGCCGCAGCCAGTGCAGGCTCGGCACGAAGTGGAAGTGGTGGCGCGGTTCCTGCAGCAACGCCGCGCCCACCCGGTAGGCGCAGTAGTACAGCGGCACGATCGTGAAGGGGTTGACCACGAAGGTCGCCGCGCAGGCGACCGGGATGTTCAGGCGCAGCAGCACCCCGAGCATGCAGGCGAGCAGCATGTGCCCGGGAAACGGAATGAAGGAGATCGCCAGCCCGACGCCGAAGGCATAGGTGACGCCGCGCCGATGCAGGGTCCACAGCTGTGGGTCGACCAGGCGGTCGCCGAAGGGGCGCAGGAACCAGCGACCCTTGAGCGATGCGGGATCGGGGATGAGCTTTTGCAGCAGCCGGCGCGGCATCGGGCAGGGGACTCTAGCAGATGCCGGGGTGGGCTGAGGCGCGCTGCACCGAATGCGACACAGCTGCCTTGAGCCGCCGCGCTCCTCCGGTATGATGCCGCCTGCATTTACCGGTCCTTGGGGCAGCTTCGAATGTGGGAAATAGTGCGGGCCGGTGGCCCGCTGATGTGGCCGATCATCCTGTGCTCGATCACGGCGGCGGCCATTATCCTCGAGCGTCTGTGGACGCTGCAGGACAAGCGCGTGCTGCCCCAGGAGCTGCCGCAGCGCGTGTGGCAGCTGGTCGAGAGTAACCAGATCAATGACAAGGTGATCGCGGCCCTGGAACAGAACTCCCCGCTGGGACGGCTGCTCGCGACCGGCCTTGCCAACCGGCACCGGCCGCGCGAGATCCTCATGGAGCGCCTGGAGGACACCGGGCGGCACGTGGTGTACGAGCTGGAGCGCTTCCTTAATACCCTGGGCACCATCGCCGGCGTGTCACCGCTGCTCGGGCTGCTCGGCACCGTGACCGGCATCATCCGCGCCTTCAACGCCATCCAGGCCGGCGGCATGGGCGATCCGCGGGCGCTCTCGGGCGGCATCGCCGAGGCCCTGATCGCGACCGCCGCGGGGCTGTGCGTGGCCATTCCGGCCCTGATCGCCTACCGCTACCTGCGCGGGCGGGTGGAGGGCATCGTCATGGAGATGGAGAAGCACGCGATCCGCATGGCGGACGCACTCGAAGCGGCCCGCCTGCGCGAGCGCGCCTCATCCGTGGCCGCCGCCTAAGGCGCGAGGTCCGCCGCCGTGAACCTCAGGCCCGGCCGCCGCCACGAAGAGCCCGAGATCAACGTGGTCTCCCTCATCGACGTGGTGCTGCTGCTGGTGGTGTTCTTCATCCTGTCGGCGAAGTTCACCGACGAGGGACGCCTGCGGGTGCACCTGCCGCAGGCGAGCGCGGTACCGACCGAGCGCCAGAGCGCCGAGCCGCTGGTGCTGAGCGTCACCCAGGCGGGCACCTATCTCGTTAACCAGCACGAACTCATCAACTCAAGTCCCGAGACCCTGCGCGCCGCGCTGCTGAAGGAGGCGGGGACCAACCGCAGCCTGCGGGTCACGCTGCGCGCCGATGCGCGCGCCACCCACCAGTCCGTCATCACGGCCATGGATGTGCTCGGACGGCTCGGCTTCGCCGAGGTCAACATCGCCACGGTCAAGGAAGAGCCGGCGGGCAAGCCTTGAACGATACCTCCCGAGGCCGCAACGCGGGCGCGCTCGCGCAGCGCCCCGGGAGCAGCGCGTTGCGCGACTACCGGCGCCTGCTGGGCTACATCGCCCCGTACCGCGGGCAGTTCATCTGCGGCATTCTCGGCGCGGTGCTGTTCGCGCTGACCATGACGAGCTTCTCATTGCTCGCCAAGAAGTTCGGCGACGGCACCTTCACGCAGCAGGATCCGCGCACCATCGTGTGGATACCGCTGGCACTGGTCGGGCTGTTCCTGCTGCGCGGCATCGGCGACTTCACCCAGACGTACTTCATGGGCTACGTCGGGCGGCGCATCGTGAGCCAGGTGCGTGCGGAGGTCTTCCGCCGCATTCTCATGCTGCCGGTCGGCTACTTCGACCGCCACGCCTCCGCGACGCTGCTGTCGCGGCTCACCTTCAACACCGAGCAGATCGGCCAGGCGACCACCGACTCGATCATCGTGGTGGTGCGCAGCTCCCTGACCATCACCGGCTCGATCGCGTTTCTGCTGTGGATGAACGTGCGGCTCACGGCCATCGCCCTCACCATGGGCCCGCTGGTCGGCTGGCTGGTCTCGATCATCAACAACCGCTTCCGCCGCTACAGCCGCCGCATCCAGGATTCGATGGGCGACGTCACGCGCGTCGCCAAGGAGAGCTTCGAGGCGCCGCGCCTGGTGAAGGTCTACAACGCCCAGGAGCACATCAGCCGCCAGTTCGATGCGGTCAATGATCACAACCTGCGCTCGAACATGCGCCTCATCCTGACCAAGGGGATCTCCAACCCCACGGTGCAGATGGTGACCGCCGTGGGGCTCGCGTTCGTGCTCTCGATCGCCATCGCCGACGCCGTCCACGGCCGCATGACCATGGGCGACCTGCTCGGCTTCATCACCGCCCTGGTGAGCATCGCGCAGCCGCTGCGCGAGCTCGTCGGCGTCGCCGGTCCGCTGCAGCAGGGCATCGCCGCCGGACAAAGTCTGTTTGAAATCCTCGATGAGCCGGTCGAGCCGCAGGGCGGCACGCTGCAGGTGCTGCGGGTGCGCGGGGAAGTGCAGTTCGAGCAGGTTTCCTTCGCCTACCGCGGCGCCGAGGCGCCGCCTGCGGCGCGGCCGTCTGAGAAGCGCGTGGTGGCAGCCTTGAGCGAGGTCTCCTTGAGCGTGCCGGCCGGGCAGAGCCTCGCCATCGTCGGGCGCTCCGGCAGCGGCAAGTCGACCCTGGTGAACCTGCTGCCGCGCTTCTATGACGCCACCGCCGGCAGCGTGCGCATCGATGGCAGCGATGTGCGCGACTACGAGCTGACGAGCCTGCGTGAGCAGATCGCGGTCGTCAGCCAGGACGTGGTGCTCTTCAACGACACCATCCGCAACAACATCGCCTTTGGCCGTGACGTACCGGATGCCGCCATCGAGCAGGCCGCCGAGGCCGCGCACATCCTGGAGTTCATCCGCAGCCAGCCGCTCGGCCTTGACGCCATGGTGGGCGACCGCGGCATGCTGCTCTCCGGGGGCCAGCGCCAGCGCATCGCGATTGCGCGCGCGTTGCTGAAGGATGCGCCGATCCTGATCCTCGATGAGGCGACCTCGGCGCTCGACACCGAGGCGGAGCGCCACATTCAGGCCGCCCTTGCCCAACTGGTGCGCAACCGCACCACGTTCATCATCGCCCACCGCCTCTCCACGGTGGAGCAGGCGGATCGCATCATCGTGCTCGATGCCGGCCGCATCGCCGAGAGCGGCACGCACCAGCAGCTGCTCGCCCTCGGGGGCCTGTACGCGCAGCTGCACCGCCTGCAGTTCTCTGACTGATCCTCAAGCGCGATGCTGCAGCAACGGCTCGCCGCACACTGGTATGCCGAGCACCCGCGCGCCTCGGTGCTGCAGCCGTTGAGCTGGCTGTATGGCGGCCTGCAGGCGCTGCGGGCGCGAGCCTATGCCGCCGGCTGGCTGCGCAGCGAGCGGGCCGAGCGGCCCGTGGTGATCGTCGGCAACCTCACCGTCGGGGGCACCGGCAAGACACCGCTCACCTTGTGGCTCGCCGGCGAGCTGCAGGCGCGCGGGGTGAAGGTCGGCCTGCTGTCGCGCGGCTACAAACGCCGCGGGGATGGCGCCCGCGTGGTGCTGCCGGAGGCGGACTGGCGCGAGGTGGGCGATGAGCCGCTGCTGCTGGCGCGCCGCTCGGGTGCGGCCACGGTGGTGGCCCGCGACCGCCTCACCGGTGCGCGCCTGCTCGCCGCAGCCGGGGTCGAGCTCATCCTCTGCGATGATGGCCTGCAGCACCTGCGCCTGGCGCGCGACTGCGAGATCGTGGTCATCGACGGCGCGCGCGGCTTCGGCAACGGGCGGCTGCTGCCCGCCGGACCGCTGCGCGAGCCGCCGGAGCGCCTGGCAGGCGCGGACCTCGTGGTGGTGAACGGCGCGCCCGCACACGCCTCGCTCGCCGGCATCGGCGCGGGGCCGCCACTGCTGCGCATGGACCTGATCGCCGGGGAGGCGCAGCGGCTGAATGCGCCGGAGTCGCGGCCGCTGGCGGCTTTTCGCGGGCAGAGAGTGCACGCCGTGGCCGGAATCGGCAACCCGCAGCGCTTCTTTCGCGAGCTGCGCGCCCAGGGCATGGAACTTACCGAACACGCCTTTCCGGATCACTATCCGCTTACGGCCCGGGATCTGGCCTTCCCCGATGAGCGAGCGGTGCTCATGACGGAGAAGGATGCCGTAAAATGCTCCGCGTTCGCGGACGCGCGCCTGTGGTCAGTACCGGTGGTGGCGCGTTTCAGCGACGCGGACGCGCAGCGGCTGCTGGCGCGGGTACTGGCCACGACACAGGGTCGCAGGGCGGCCGGGAGTCACAACTGATGGATGCGCGCCTGCTGGAAATTCTCGCCTGTCCGGTGTGCAAGGGCACGCTCAAGTACCAGCGCGATGCGCAGCTTCTGGTGTGCCGCATGGATCGCCTGGCGTACCCGATCCGCGACGCAGTGCCGGTGATGCTGGAGGAGGAGGCTCGCCAGCTCGCCGCCGACGATCCGCTGCTCGAGCGTTAACGGAAACGAGCGCGCGCGTGTTCCGGGTCGTCATACCAGCACGCTACGCCTCCGCACGTCTGCCCGGCAAAGCGCTGCGCGAGATTGCCGGCAAGCCGATGCTGCAGTGGGTGTATGAGCGCGCCTGCGCAGCGGCGGCGGCGGAGGTGCTGATCGCCACCGACGATGATCTGATCATTCGCGCCGCGCACGCTTTCGGTGCCGCCGCGCAGCTCACATCGTGCGCCCACGCTTCCGGCACCGACCGCATCGCCGAGGTGGCGCGGGTGCGCGGCTGGAGCGCCCAGGAGATCGTGGTGAACCTGCAGGGCGATGAACCCCTCATGCCGCCCGCGCTCATCCGCCAGGTGGCCCAGGCACTGCAGGCGCACGCCGACAGTGACATCGCCACACTCGCTGCCCCGATCGAATCGGTGGCGGAGCTGCTCAATCCCAACGTCGTGAAAGTCGTGTGCGATGCGCGCGGGCGCGCGCTGTATTTCAGCCGGGCGCCGATTCCCTGGAACCGCGACGGCGCGGCGGCAGCGCCCGACACCCAGCGCGATTTCGCCGGTGCCAGGCGTCACATCGGCCTCTATGCTTACCGCGTCGGCGCGCTCTTGCGCCTGGCGCAATTGCCCCCCGGCACGCTCGAAGCTCGCGAGAAGCTCGAGCAGCTGCGCGCACTCGAGCACGGTCTGGTCTTGCGCGTGGCTGACGCCGCCGAGCGCCCCGGCCCGGACGTGAACACGCTCGCAGATCTGGAGCGTGTCGCGGCGCTCCTGGCCCGCTAGGAGCGCTGAGGCGCTAGACTGGCCTTGTGCTCCAGGGCGCTGCGGGCGCTCACAATTGTTGACAATATTCAGGCTGTTACGGGCTTGCCCGGCAGGCGCACCGACCCGATGTAGTGAAGGAACTTGCGCTTGCGCGGCGGCGTCAAAATGATGCCCCCGCACCCGGGCGCCACGGTCAACGCGGGGCTTGCGGCGGCGTTTTGACGGGAGACTGCGTTCATTCAGCAGGAAACGTGTTTGATTATGAACCGAAGCCAAACGATTCTGCGGACCGCCTGCGGTGGCGCGCTGCTGGTGTGCGCGCTCTACCTTGGCGGGTGCGCTGATTCTCCGCCGCCACGTCCGGCGCCGCCGCCTCCAGCGCCCCAGGCGCCGCCGCCGCCGAACTCCGACGTGTATGCGTACCCCCTGCGCGCGCAAACGCCCGAGCAGCAGGATCGCGATCACTACGAATGCAGCGTGTGGGCGTCCCAGCAGACCGGCTTCGACCCGAGCGCACCGGGCGTGCCGCCCCATGAGCGCGTGCGCGTGGTGTCTGCAGGTCCGCCGCCGGGAACCGGTACCGCGGTGGGTGCCGTGACCGGTGCCATTTTCGGCGCGGCGATTTCCAATCCGTGGCAGGCGGCCACCGGGGCGCTCGCCGGCGCGATCGTGGGCGGTGCGATCGGCACCGCGGCTGACGCCTCGCGCGCGCAAACCACGCAGACCGTGGTGGTCCAGGATCGCCGTGCGCTCGCGGCCCAGGAACAGAATGCCGCGAACTACCGGCGCGCCATCGCCGCGTGCCTGGATGCGCGCGGCTACAGCGTGCGGTGAGCGGCGTGAGAGCAGTGATGCACACGCGGTGGTTGCGCGCCGGGGTACTCGCGATGCTGGCGTGCGCCGCCTTCAGCGCGCCCGCGCAGGTTGCGGATCACGGCCACGGCCCGGCGCCGCGGCCGGAACACTTCGATGCGCGCACCGCGCACTACGATGCGCGTTTCGACCATGGCCACTACTACCCGCCGCGCGGGGTGTACGTTCACCAGCTGCCGCCCGCGCCGGTCTTGATCAATCACCCGAGCGGGCGTTTCTACTACTCGGGCGGAGTGTGGTATGCGCCGCGCGGGCCACGCTTCGTCGTGGTACCGGCTCCGGTTGGAGTGTTTGTCCCGGTGCTGCCGGCGTACTACACCACCATCTGGTATGGCGGCGTGCCGTATTACTACGCCAACGATACCTACTACAACTGGAGTCCCGACCAGAACAGCTACGAGGTGGTGCAGCCTCCGGCGGACGTCGAGCAGCAGGCGACGACGCAGCCACCGCCGAGCGATGAGCTGTTCGTGTACCCGCAGCGCGGTCAGTCCGACGAGCAGCAGTCAACCGACAAGTACGAGTGCCACAAGTGGGCTGCCGGCCAGAGCGGATTCGACCCCACGCAGTCCGGCGGCGGTGTGGCCGCCGATCAGTCGGGCAGCATGCGCACCGAGTATCAGCGCGCCCTGCAGGCGTGCCTGGCGGGCCGCGGCTACAGCGTGCGCTGAGCGCGCGCCTGCGGTCAGTGCGGCTTGCGACCGTAAGCGATCAGCATGTGCCCCGCTTGCATCTTGTCCAACACCTCGCCCCCGAAGTGGGCAACCGCGTTCTGCACGCGCCCCGGCAGTGAGTAAAAGCCCACTGCGCGCATGGTGGAGCCCGGGAACAGCGTGACCAGCTCCGCGCGCGAGAAGCGGAACAGGTAGTCCACGCCCCGCTGCCCCGGGCGCCCCTCCTTGATCCACCGGCGGCGCTGCTTGGCGCGGCTGTAATGATGCGCGCTGACGGCATAGCGCCCGTGCGGCTTCAACACGCGCAGCAGTTCGGCTGCCGCACGCGCCTGGGCCGCGGGGCGCAGGCAGGAGAGCGCATTGGCGCACAGCACGCAATCGAACGTCGCATCAGGAAAGGGCAGCTCGCGCAGGTCGCCGCACACCGTGTCCAGGTTGTCGCGCGCGCCCAGCTTCGCCTGCAGGGTGCGCAGCGAGGCGGCGGAGAAGTCCAGCGCCTTGACCTCCTCGCAGGCGAGCAGCAGCTGGGTCGACAGACCCGTGCCACAGCCGGCGTCCAGCACCGTGCCGGCCGGGTGCAGCACCTCCACCGCCTGCTCAAGGCAGGCCCGGTAGACCGGGTCCCGGACCCGCAGTGCGTCGTACTCGCGAGCGAGGGCGTCCCAGACTTCCGGCCGGCTTGATGCTTGCATGCACTTGCCCTCCTTGGCAGTGTCGCCAGCGCGGGCGTGGATCGCGCGAGAACCACGCTGCGCGGCGGAGACCGTGCAGGGTAATGGAATACCCCGCGCCTGCCGTCGGCAAAAGCCGTAACCGCACCTAGGACTGATCGCGCCACCGCCGTCTGGCTCGAGCGCGGCCGCTCGTCCCTCCGCATGACGGCTCGGACAGCCACCCCGCGCGCTTCAGTGCAGTTGGGCTTAAGACTGCGCCTGCGACGCCAGGCAGAAGCTAAGTGAGCGCTCATTGATTGATATTGCGCTGAGGCGCTCAATGGCGCGTGTGTAGGGACGGCTTGCTGTTGATCCTCGAGTACACGGAAGTCCGGTCGTGCAAATAAGAGTAATGCCTGCGGTAAAGGGCATTCCGGCGCTCAACCTCGCTAGGTTCGTCGCCGCCATAGGGGTCGTCTGCTTTCACTATCTGCGGCATTCGATCGAACCTGGGACTCTTCAGAATGTATTTGGCAGCGGCTACGCCGGCGTATCGTTTTTTTTCATCCTTTCCGGATTTGTGTTGGTACTCGCTACGCGGGACTTGGGCGCGCCGAGAGCAATCCATGATTTCTTTGTGCGTCGAATTGCGCGCATCTATCCGGTTTACTGCCTGGCCTGGGTGCTCTTTGGGACGTGTTTGCTGCTCACCCAATTGCGCAGTGGCCCTCTTTCCTACTACTTCCTTACGAGGAATGCCTTCTTTGGTTTGACCTCATTGCTCTTGGTTCAGCAGTGGCTGCCTGGTGTAGCACAGCACTGGAATTGGCCTAGCTGGTCGCTTTCGGTGGAAGCCTTCTTCTATGCGACCTTCCCGCTGCTTTTTGCAGCCACCAGGCGTTGGCGGGTGCGAACTCTGGTCGCGGTTCTCGCCCTGATGTTAGTGCTTGTGGCCGTCCAAACCGCTATAGCGCAGGGTGGAAATCATCCGCTTCTTGCCGGGACGGTGCTCGCAACGAGCTGGGAAGATTTCGCACTAGGGCTGCCGATCTCGCAATTACCGTTGTTCGTGAGCGGGATTGTGCTCGCCCGGCTCTACCAGCAAGGCGTAGTCGTGCGGATCCGGGGAGGATGGATCGTCGCATGTCTGCTGGTGCTTTCCGCCCTCATGTGCGGCGCACGCACCATGGTGGCCGGGCTACCCAGGGATGCGTGGCTGCCTCCGGTATTCGTGCTGTTGATTGCAGCGCTCGCTACGACGCGCTTAGCGGACAAGGGACTCGTCGCCCGATCCTGCATGCTGCTCGGTTGGGCGAGTTATTCTCTCTATATCCTCCAGAGTCCGCTCTGGAGACTGTACTGGCTTGCGCAAGGCAAGGACCCAGGCGTGGTGTATTCAGTGAAGCAAGTGCTGCCATTCGTGGCGTTGCTGATTGGTGTTTCGGTGGCGGTGTACTGGTTTTTCGAGCGGCCGACAGAGAAATGGATCAAGGGGCACTTTGGCGGCGGCCCACGAAGGAAGCCTGAGGCTCCACGGTTTCAGTTACCGTTTCCCTTCCCCAAGCGCAGCACCCTCCCGCGAGGCTGAGGCTTTGAGCACCGATCCCGTGCGCTGGTCCAGGTCCGCCCATTGTTTCCGAATGAGTTTCGCGGCTACGCAGTGCGCGGACCAAAGGTGCGCACAGCGTCGCTGTTGATGAGCTGGATCTTAGCCGCTATCACGAAAAGCCGATAAAATAGCGATATGAGAATATTATTTGTGTGCCTCGGCAATATCTGCCGCTCACCTACCGCTGAAGGCGTGCTGCGTGTCATTGCGGCGCGCGAGGCGCCCGAGCTGTCGATCGAGGTTGATTCCGCCGGTACGGCGGCCTATCACGTCGGCGAGCCGCCCGATCCGCGCACGCGCGCAGCGGCGGCGCGCCGCGGCTACGACCTGCACAGTCTGCGGGCACGCGTGGTCGAGCCGGCCGACTTCACCCGCTTCGATCTGATTCTCGCGATGGACCAGGAGAACCTGCGGGTGCTGCAACGGCGCGCGCCGGATGCCGCGCACGAGCGGCTGCGCCTCTTCATGGAGTTCGCGCCGCACGCGGACACCCCCGAGGTGCCCGATCCGTACTACGGCGGGCCCAACGGTTTCGAGGAGGTCCTCGACCTGGTGGAAGCTGCCGCGCGGGGCTTGCTGGCGCATCTGCGCCAGCGCGCCCGCGCGGCGTGAGCGCGCCTCAGGGCTCTTCCGGGCCGTGCCCGCCCGGGGGCTTCTCGGACGGCGCGGAGGACCACACCACGTAGGGCTTGTTTTCCGGTGCTGCGCCCTCCGGACGCGGCGAGGGCTCAAAGTGCGCCAGCGGCGCGGCCTGGGGCGCCGCGGGCTCGCGCGGCTCGGCGTGATACTCGTGCGCGGGTGCCGCGGCACGCGGCTCGCGCTCGGACGTGCTCGGGGCCTCGTGGAAACCGTTGTTGCCCGCCTGCGATTCCGGCGCGTGCTCGCGTGCGCTCATCTCGGACCCTGAGTCCTCGAAGTGCGCGCCACCCTCGGCAGAGCCAGGTGCCATCCCCACCTCGCGTGAACCGCCGCCACCACCGCGACGTCCGCGACGCCGCCCGCGGCGTCCACGTCCGCTGCGCTCGGGCCGCTCGGAGCGCTCCGGGCGCGGCTCGCCCGGTGCGCCGCCGGGCACGGCGACATTTCCATTTACGTCCTGCGACCGGGACTCCTCGCGCGGCACCGCCTCGCGCGGCGCCTGCTCTCGCGGGCGCGGTTCACGGGGTGCGTGCTCACGGGCTCCTGCTTCGCGTGGCGCCGGCTCGCCCCGCGGGGCACCGTTGCGCTCGGCACTGCGTTCGCCACGCTCGGCGGAGCGTTCATGTCGGCTGCCCTGATCGCGATCGCGGTTGCGATCGCGGTCCCCGGGACCGCGGCTGCGATCCCGTCCGTCATTGCGTCGTCCGTCGCCGCGGTCCCGGCGGGCACCGTCGGCGGAGCGCGAGTGGCGCCCGCGATCGCGGCGGCCATCGTGACGCTGGCCATCGTCGCGGCGCGGTGCGCGCGCCGGCGCGGCCGCTGCGGACTGGGGGGCGGGTTCGGCGGCGGCGGGCAGCGGCTCGCCCGCGAGCATCTTCTTGAAGCGTGCCCAGAAGCCCCCGCCCGAGTGGGTATGCGTGGCCGGGGCGGTCAGGGGCGCGGGTGCCGCGGCGGGCGTGGGCATCGGCGTCATGATCGCCGGGGACAGGGTGGCCACCGCCGGGGCTTCCGGTTGCGGCTTCTTGTCCTGTGCGGAGCCCGGCTCGATGGCCACCGGCGCGGTCGGCATGAGGTAGGTGGCCTGGCGGTGCTCGGGCAGATCCATCTCATCATCGCGCACGCGCTTGATCGAGTACTCCGGGGTCTGCAGGTTCTCGTTCGGCACGATGAACAGTTCGGTCTCGCTCTTGTCCTCGAGCGTGCGCAGCCATTCGCGCTTCTCGTTGATGAGGTAGGTCGCTACCGCCACCGGCACCTGCGCGATGACGCGTGCGGTGCGGTCCTTGCGCAGCTCCTCGCCGATCAGGCGCAGCACCGCGAGCGTCATCGATTCCACGCTGCGGATGCTGCCGATGCCGACGCAGCGCGGGCACACGATGTGGCTCGACTCCCCAAGCGAGGGGCGCAGCCGCTGACGCGACATTTCCAACAGCCCGAAGCGCGACAGGCGCCCGATCTGGATGCGGGCGCGATCCATCTTCATGGCATCGCGCAGGCGGTCCTCGACCTCGCGCTGGTTCTTCGGCGACTCCATGTCGATGAAGTCGATGACGATGAGGCCGCCGATGTCGCGGATGCGCAGCTGGCGGGCAATCTCGTCCGCCGCCTCGAGGTTGGTATTGGTCGCGGTCGTCTCGATGTCACTGCCGCGCGTCGCGCGCGCGGAATTGATATCGATCGACACCAGAGCCTCCGAGTAGTCGATCACGATGCTGCCGCCGGAGGGCAGCGACACCTTGTGGGCGTAGGCCGACTCGATCTGGCTCTCGATCTGGAAGCGCGTGAACAGCGGGATGTCGTCGGTGTAGAGCTTAAGCTTGCGCTGCGCGTCCGCGGGCATGAAGCGCTGCATGTACTCCTGGGCCTTCTGGAAGGCCGCCGGGTCATCGACCAGCACCTCCCCGATGTCGTCCGAGAGGTAGTCGCGCATCGAGCGGGTGACCGCATCGCTCTCGCGGAACACCAGGAAGGGGGCCGAGCGGTCCTTGCTGGCCGCGTCGATCTGGTCCCACTGGGTCTTGAGGTTGTCCAGATCCCACTGCAGCTCCTCGACCGAGCGTCCGACGCCGGCGGTGCGCACGATCGCACCCATGCCTTCCGGGATCTGCAGCTGGTTCATGACCTCGCGCATCTGGTCGCGGTCCTCGCCCTCGATGCGGCGTGAAACGCCCCCGGCGCGCGGATTGTTCGGCATCAGCACGAGGAAGCGGCCGGCGAGGCTGATGAAGGTCGTCAGCGCCGCCCCCTTGGTGCCGCGTTCTTCCTTCTCGACCTGGACGATGAGTTCCTGGCCCTCCTGCAGCAGGTCGCGGATGTTCATCCGCCCGCCCGGGGGCTGCTGCCGGAAGTACTCTTTGGAGACCTCCTTCAGCGGCAGGAAACCGTGGCGCTGCGCGCCGTAGTCAACGAAGCACGCTTCGAGCGAGGGCTCGACGCGCGAGATCCGGGCCTTATAGACGTTGGCTTTTTTCTGTTCTCGGGAAGGTAGATCGATACTCAGGTCGAATAGTTTCTGTCCATCAACCAGCGCTACGCGCAACTCCTCTTCCTGAGTTGCATTCACAAGCATTCTCTTCATGTGCCCCTACTGTGCGGTGAGGGGCCGGCAAGCAAACGGCGGGAGGCCGCAGGACGCTACGTCCGCGGCAGCGAAGATTCCTTAAACCTGACGAATGAGAGCGAGTCTCGTTATTCACGGTGATGACCGCCGCGCTACGGGCGGTATGGAAAGGAAACCTTCGGTGACTCGACCGATGGCGCCGTCTGCGGAAGTCTCGAGGTTGTGAGATTCGACGCAGATGGCGCGATCTTGGCGGCCCAATGCGATGGCCTCAATTCAGAGGTCCAACTAAACGGGTGGGGGTTAAGCCACCACTGGCGCGTCCGCTAGGCGGACGACCGACAGAGTATACTGCACAGACTATTGTAGAAACAATGCCTTACGCCGAGGCCGCTTTGTCGGAGCACGATCCGCTTCAGATTCGCACCGAAGTGCAGCACTTCGAGGTCACCCAGGATGAGGCCGGCCAGCGGCTGGATAACTACGTCCACAAGCGCCTCGGCGGGGTGCCGCGCAGCCGGGTGTACCGGGTCATCCGCAAGGGCGAAGTGCGGGTCAACGGCAAACGGGCAGGCCCGGAGACCCGGCTCGCGCTCAGCGACAAGGTGCGCATTCCCCCGGTACGGGTGCTGCCGCAGACCCCCGCGCGCCCCTCAACCGATCTGACCGCGCGCATCGCCCGGGCCATCGTGCACGAGGATGAGCGGCTCATCGTGATCGATAAGCCGGCCGGGATTGCGGTGCACGGGGGCAGTGGCGTGAGCTTTGGCGTGATAGAGGCGCTGCGGGCCAGCCGTCCGGAGGAGTTCTTCGAGCTGGTGCACCGCCTGGACCGCGACACGAGCGGCTGTCTGCTGGTGGCGAAGAAGGGCGCGGCGCTGCGCAGCCTGCACGGGCTGCTGCGCGAGGACGGATTCGAGAAGCGCTATCTGGCCCTCGTGAAGGGTCCATGGGATCTGGGCACCAAGCGCATCGATGTGCCGCTGCGCACCGATACCCGCGTGAGCGGCGAGCGCACGGTGCGCGCCGCACCCAACGGCAAGCCTTCGGTCAGCGTTTTTCGTCCCGTGCAGTTCTTCGGCCGGATCGCGACCCTCATGGAGGTGACGCTGGAGACCGGCCGCACGCACCAGATCCGCGTGCACGCCCAGCACGCCGGGCACCCGGTGGCGGGAGACGAGAAGTACGGTGACCCCAGCTTCAACGAAACCCTCCAGGGGCTGGGTCTGGCGCGCATGTTCCTGCACGCGAGCAGTGTCAGCTTCGCCTGGCCGCAGGGCGGGGAGTTCAGCATCAATACCCCGCTGCCATCGGAGCTGGGCACGGTGCTCGATCGGCTGGCAACCATGAAGAAGCCCGCGCGCGGGCGCTCGTGGCCCGCGGGCGATCCGGCGCGCGCGGCTAGACCTCAGACGCCGGCCGCACGCCCGCGCCCCAAGCGAGACGGTGCCCGCACCGCTTCCGCCGCCCGTCCCAAGGCCGCTGTCCGCGCCAACAAGGCGGGATCGCGGCCCAAGGCCGCCGGCGTCCGCCCTAGGGCAGCCGCAGGCCGGCGCTCCGCAGCGCGCCCGCGAGCCAGATGAGCGGCAGCCCGATGAGGGCGGTGGGATCGGAGCTGTCGATACTTTCCATGAGCGCAATCCCGAGGCGCTCCGCCTTGAATCCCCCGGCGCAGTCGTACGGTGCATCGTGCGCCACATAACGCTCGATCTCCGCCTCGCTGAGTCGCCGAAACCTCACCGTCGTGGTGTCCAGGTGCGCCAGGCGCACGCCCGCCTCACTGTGGATGAGCGTGCAGGCGGTGTAGAAGCGCGCCGTACTGCCGCTCAGGCGCGCCAGCTGCGCGCGGGCGCGCCCGGCATCGCCCGGCTTGTCCAGCACGCCGTCGGGGCCCGCGGCCACCTGGTCGCTGCCGATGACCAGCGCCTGCGGGTGGCGCGCAGCGACCGCCTGCGCCTTGGCGAGCGCCAGACGCACCGCCCGATCCATGGGCAGCTCGCCCGCGAGCGCCGTTTCCTCCACGCCGGGGTCTTCGGCCTCAAAGGCGAGTCCGAAGCGTCCGAGCAGCTCGTGGCGGTAGCGGGAAGTGGAGGCGAGGATCAGGGCCGGCGGATGGCTCACTTCGGCACCCGAATCACCTTCGAGAAACAAGGGGTTAGCGACAAGAACAGCTTTGACTTGGGGAGACCCGATACCTATTATACGCGCCCCATGTCGCCGCCCTGGTCGAAGCCGCTCGAGGTCGACCGGCTGGCCGATGGCGGAGCCGACGTCGACTTTGCTATCCCGCTCGCCGAGCTTTCCGGCTTGCGCCCGTTGCGTGCGGGTGTGGCAGGCAGCGTGGCGGGGCGCGCGCACTTTACGCGCCAGCGCGGGCTGGCGGTGGCCGAGGTCGCCTTGGCCGGCGAGGCGACGCTGCCGTGCCAGCGATGCCTGCAACCCATGCAGCTGCCGCTGCGTTCGCGGGTGCGGGTGGCGCTGGTGAATACCGAGGCCGAGGCGGCGCGCGTGCCGGAGGAGCTTGAGCCGATGCTCGCGCCCGGCGGGCGCATCAGCATCGGGGAGCTCATCGCCGAGGAGCTGCTGCTGAGCCTGCCCATCGTGGCGCTGCACGAGGGCGCGGGGCAGTGTGGGTCGGCGCTGGCGCCGCCGGAGGCGAACGGTCCGCCGGGGGAGACGCACCGGCCGTTTGCGCAGCTGGCGGATCTGTTGAAGCGTTAAGGATTCGAATTCGTTGAGGAGCTGATACATGCCTGTTCAAAAAAGCCGCAAGACGCCCTCGCGCCGCGGCATGCACCGCTCGCACGACGGGCTGAGCAAGCCTGCGCTGTCGACCGATCCGCAGTCGGGTGAGACGCACCTGCGTCATCGCATCACCCCGGATGGCTTCTATCGCGGCAAGCGCGTGATCGAGAAGCCGGCCGAGAGCGACGAGAAGGAATAGACCCCTAAGCCTTCTGCGCCGGACCTGAAGGGCCTGCGTGCTGCCAATCGCGATCGATGTCATGAGCGGCGACCACGAGCCGCGCGAGTACGTGTCCGGCGCCTTGCGCGCGCTGGCGGACGATCCGGAGCTGCGCGCGTTGCTGGTGGGGGAGCGCGAGCTCGTCAGCGCCGCGCTGCAGACCCTGCCGCCCGCCGTGCGCGCACGCGCGGAAGTCATCGCCGCCTCGCAGGTGGTGAGCATGGAGGAGAAGCCGCGCGAGGCGATCCGCCGCAAGAAGGATTCCTCGATGCGCGTCGCGATCGACCTCGTGCACGAGGGGCGGGCGAGCGCGGCGGTGAGCGCCGGCAACACCGGGGCGCTCACGGCGATCGCGCACTTCGTGCTCAAGACCCTGCCAGGCGTGGAACGCGCCGCCATCATCTCGGCGATCCCGGCCGCGCACGGGCTCACGCAGATGCTCGATCTGGGCGCCAACACCAAGGCGACACCGCAGCAGCTGCTGCAGTTCGCCGCCATGGGCTCGATCATCGCGCGCGATGTCTACGGGCTCGCCAGCCCGCGCATCGGACTGCTCAACATCGGCACCGAAGACATGAAGGGGCACGAAGTGGTGCAGGCGGCGCACGCGCTGATCGGCGCGGCACCCCTTAACTACGTGGGCTTCGTCGAGGGCGATGACATCTTCTCCGGGGATGTCGACGTGGTGGTCACGGACGGCTTCACGGGCAACGTGGCCTTGAAGACCATGGAGGGCGTCGCCGGCCTCATCGCCGATCGCATGCGCCAGGAGTTCCAGCTCTCCTTGCTGAATCGGCTCGCCGGCCTGATTGCGCGCCCGGTTCTGCGCCGGGCGGCGGCGGGCCTGGACCCGCGTCGCTACAACGGCGCCTGCATGGTCGGCCTCGCCGGGATCGTGGTAAAAAGCCACGGTCGCGCCGACGGTGTCGCTTTCGCGCGGGCCATCGGCACCGCCGCGCTCGCGGCGCGTCGCGGCTTGACCGCGCACATTGCGCAGGCCTTGCAGGCCGAAGGGACGGGCAGTTGATCTATTCGCGTATCACCGGCACCGGTGCCTACCTGCCGGAGAAGATCGTGAGCAATCGCGATCTTGAGAAGCTGTTCGACACCACCGACGAGTGGATCCGCACCCGCACCGGCATTGAGCGCCGCCACATTGCCGCCGACGGGGAGACTACCGTGGACCTGGCCGAGCACGCCGCGCGGCGCGCGCTCGCGGCGGCCGGGGTCGCGGCCGAGGATGTGGATTTCATCGCCTTTGGCACCACGACCCCGGACCTGATCTTCCCCAACTGCGGCGTGCTGCTGCAGAAGCGCCTCGGCTGCATCGGGGTGCCGGCCTTCAGCGTGGAAACCGCCTGCGCCGGCTTCATGTACGCGCTCTCGATCGCGGACAAGTACGTGCGCTGCGGGGAAGCCAAGCGAGCGCTGGTGATCGGCTCGGAGACGCTCTCGCGCATCACCGACTGGTCCGATCGCTCCACCGCCATTCTGTTTGCGGACGGGGCCGGTGCGGTGGTGCTCGAGCCGAGCGCGACCGCGGGGATTCTCTCGACGCACCTGCACGCGGATGGCCGCTACCACGAGATGCTTTATTGCGGCAGCGGCGTCTCGCGCGGCTTCGAGCCCAAGCTGGCGATCCGCATGGCGGGCAAGGAAGTCTTCAAGATCGCCGTGACCAAACTTGGGGCGGTGGTGGATGAAACCCTGGCGGCCAACGGACTTGACCGCACCGCGATCGACTGGCTGGTGCCGCACCAGGCCAACATCCGCATCGTCGAGGCAACCGCCTCCAAACTGGACCTGCCGCTCGAACGCGTGATCATCACGGTGCAGGACCACGGCAATACCTCAGCGGCCTCGGTGCCGCTGGCGCTGGATGTCGGAGTGCGCGACGGGCGTATCCGACGCGGGGATCTGCTGCTGCTGGAGGCCTTCGGCGGCGGCTTCACCTGGGGTTCCGCGCTCGTGCGCTACTAAAGGCGCTGCGCCCCCCAAAAAGCAAAACGCCGCGCAGTGCGCGGCGTTTTGCCTATCGACTTTGAAGTCTGTCGATTACTTGGAGACCGAGCGCTTGAACATGCGGTCGATCTTCTCGTTTGTCGCATCACAGCATGACTGGCTGGCATGTGCCGCAGCCAACGCCTGATTCGCCGTGCTCTGGGCACCGCTGGCAGCCTGTCCGGCAGATGCCGCGGCGCTGTTGGCCGAATCAGCTGCGCTCTTCGCGGAAGACAGGTCGCCCTGAACCTTCGCCACCTGAGCCTTCAGATCGTCCACTTGGGCCTGGAGGGGCTTCAGATCCGTACAGCCTGCCAGTCCTACCACCACTGCCACGGCAGCCGCTGCCGTCACAACGCTCGCGCACTTCATAATCGTCCCCTTTGGGTTGTTTAATTCGGAAGTCCTAAATAACCGAAGCGACTCCGGTGGGCAAGTTCCACCGTCGTCGCCACTGACCACTGCATCAAATTTACCACGGGAATGCAACTCCAACACACATAACTTGTCTTCCGCCCGCGACAGTGGGCAACGCCACGACAATGTAGATGACAGAGCAAATTTTCACGTTTCATTCAGCTTGCGTATGAATTGCTGCAAAGCGTGATTTTTGTTTTTGTCCGACGCGAGAAGGCAAATCGGTGAGGTGCGCCGCGCGGTGCGTGTTTGCATGAAGTTAGTTATTCAACATGTAACTCAGGTGACATGCGTGTGGTGCCGGAGTGAAGGCAGAGCGGTAGCTTGGCACTGGCAGCAATTTCTCGCGTTCCTCTTGCCGAAGTGTCCAATCTGGATATAATCACAGGTACTGTATATATCCACAGGACGCTCCCATGTCCGATCTCACCCCTCGCCAGACCCAGATCCTGCGGCTCATCCAGCGCTTTATCGGCGAAACCGGGATGCCCCCGACCCGGGCCGAGATCGCTCATGAACTGGGCTTCCGCTCCGCCAATGCGGCCGAGGAGCACCTGCGGGCGCTCGCCCGCAAGGGCGTGATCGCACTGGTGCCCGGCACCTCCCGGGGAATCCAGCTGAAGGACACCATCCGCGAGCAGATCGGCCTGCCGCTGATCGGGCGGGTCGCCGCCGGCAAGCCCATCTTCGCGGAGGAGAACTTCGAGTCGCGGCTGCAGATCGACCCGGGCATCTTTCAGCCGCGTCCGCATTACCTTCTGAAGGTTATCGGCATGAGCATGAAGGATGCCGGGATCCTCGATGGGGATCTGGTCGCGGTGCATCGCACGTCAGAGGTGCGCAGCCGCCAGATCGTGGTGGCGCGCCTGGAGAACGAAGTCACCGTGAAGCGCTACCGCCAGGAAGGCTCGGTGGTGTGGCTGTTGCCGGAGAATTCCGCCTTCGAGCCGATCAAGGTGGATCTGAAGGAAGAGCCGCTGTTGATCGAGGGCGTCGTGGTGGGCGTGGTGCGGCGTGGCCGTGCCGCCGGGCTCATGTGAAGTCCTGTAGTGAGCTGACGCGTCCTTTCCTCAAGAGGTTCTAAGCTGTTGTTGCCGCATCCGTGGATGGTGATCCGAAACTCGCGCGCCTGCTCGAGCATCCCGCCATCTGGCGCGGCCGCAGCGCGGCGCAATTCGCCACGCTGCGCAGTGGCTACACCGCACTCGATGAGTACCTGCCCGGCGGAGGCTGGCCCCGTTCAGGTCTGACCGAGATTCTCGTCGCCCGCTTCGGCAGTGGCGAACTGCAGCTGCTGTTGCCCACGCTCGCCGCTCTCACCCGCGCACCCAGCGCCCGCTGGTGCGTGTGGGTGGCGCCCCCGCTGATGCCGTTTGCTCCCGCTCTGGTTTCCCAGGGCGTCGTCCTCGAGCGCGTGGCGGTCGTCGGTGGCGCGCGTCCCTTGTGGGCTTTCGAGCAGGTCTTGGGTTCCGGGGCCTGTGATGCGGCACTGGGCTGGTGCCGGAACCCGCAGCCGCGCGACCTGCGTCGCCTGCAGCTCGCCGCCGAGCGCGGCAGAACTCTGGGGGTGTTGTTTCGTCCGCGGCGCGCGGCGCGCGAGCCCTCGGGCGCAGTGCTGCGCCTTACTCTGGTGCCCGCCGCGAGCGGGGTGCGCATCACGCTTCTGAAGGGCCGGGGCCTGCGGCGCGGAACGCTCGAGCTCAACGCGGCCGCAGGCTGGCCGCTGAAGCCACCGGAGCCGCAATGATGCGCGCACGCCTGAAGCGCGGGGGCGCTGCGCCGGGGCGCGGCATCCTGGCGGGGGAGGTGGCGGCACGCGGGCTTAAGGCCGTACCGCTGCCGCAGGTGTTGCAGGAGAGCGCGGCCGAACTGTGGGCGGCGCTGCAGCTTGCGAGTGCTCCGAGTGCGGAAAAACTCCAGGAGCTGGCGCGCGCCGCGCTCAACTTCTCCCCGCGCGTCAGTCTCGAGGCACCGGACGCCGTGCTGCTCGAGGTGCGCGGCAGCCTGCATCTGTTCGGTGGCGTGGCGGCCTTGCGCCAGGGGCTCTTGAGCGCGTGCGCGCAGCTTGAACTGCGGGCGGTGCTCGCGTTGGCGCCGCTGCCGCGCGCCGCGCTCGTCGCCGCCCGCGCCGGCAGAAGCCTCGTGATCGGCACGCGCGCCGAGCTCATCGGGCAGCTGGCGCCGCTGCCGCTCGCAGCGTTGCGCTGGCCGCCGGAGGTCATCGAGCGTCTCAAGCGCATGGGCGTGCGCAGCGTGGGGGAGGTGCTGCGCCTGCCGCGGGCCGGCTTTGCGCGGCGCTTCGGGGTGGCGCAACTCGCGTGCCTCGATGTCTTGAGCGGGCGCACGCCCGAGGTGCGGCGCGCGTTTCGCGCCCGGGAACGCTTTCGCCGGCGCCGCGAACTGAACTATGAGCTTCAGGACCACGAACGGCTGCTGCACGCGCTCGGACCGCTGCTTGAGGAACTGGAAGCCTTCCTGCGCGCCCGGCAGCTGGGTATCACGCAACTGGAATGCCGCTTCCTGCACCGCGCTGCGGCGCCGAGCGGTTGCGTGGTGAAGCTGGCGGCGCCCGCGGTCGCCGCCGCGCATCTCGCGGCACTTCTCAAGGAGCAGCTCGCACGCGTGCAGCTGCCCGAGCCGGTGCGCTCGCTGGAGCTGCGCGCGGACACGCTGCTCGCGTATGTGCCGCAGGCGCAGGCGCTGTGGCAACCCGGCGAGCACGGCGGTGGCGGCGGTCGGGAGGCGCACGGGCTCATCGAGCGGCTGCGCGCGCGCCTGGGCGAGGAGGCGGTGTACGGGCTGACGCTTCTGGAAGGACATCGTCCGGAACGCACCTGGGCGCTGACTGCGCCCCCGCCGGTGGCTGCCACGCCGCCGCCGGCCGTCGCCGCCGCCGGGGCACCGCGCCGGCCGCTGTGGCTGCTGCTGGAGCCCCAGCCCCTGCGCGAGCGTGCAGGTCTGCCGCGACGTCGCGGGGCCTTGCGGCTCTTGAGCGAACCGGAGCGCATCGAGAGCGGCTGGTGGGACGGGGCGGACATCGCGCGCGATTACTACACCGCCTTAGATACCCACGGCGTGCGCCTGTGGGTGTTCCGCGAGCGCCGCGCACCGCACGGCTGGTTCCTGCACGGGATATTCGGATGAGCGCCGCCGTGCTTGCGGCCACCCCGCCGGTCGCGCCTGCCTATGCCGAGCTTCACTGCCTTTCCAACTTCAGCTTCCTGCGCGGGGCCTCGCATCCGCACGAGCTCGTGCAGCAGGCGCTCGCCCTGGGCTATCGGGCGCTCGCGCTCAGCGATGAATGCTCGGTGGCGGGCGTGGTGCGCGCCCACATGGCCGCCAAGGCGAGCCCACTGAAGCTTCTGATCGGCTCGGAGTTCCGCTTGAGCTGCGGGCTGAAGCTCGTGGCACTGGCGATCAACCGCCAGGGGTACGCACGGCTGTGCCGCCTCATCACCCGCGGCCGTCGCCAGGCGCAGAAGGGCACCTACCGCTTGAGCCGCGCCGATGTGGCGGCGGCGCAGCTGCAGCAGTGCTTCATCCTGTGGATCCCCGCAGCGTGGCCGCGCGCGGAGGAACTCGCGTGGCTCGCCGCGCACTTCCCGGGCACGCTGCGCATCGCGGTCGAGCTGCTGCGCGAAGGCGATGACCGCGGGCAACTGGCGCAGCTGGAGCATTTGGGCGCCCTGCACGGCGTGCCGCTCGTGGCCGCGGGCGATGTGCACATGCACGTGCGCGGCCGCCGCAAGCTGCAGGACACCCTCACGGCGATCCGCGCCGGGGTCACGGTCGCCGACGCCGGGGCGCGCTTGTATGCGAACGGCGAGCGCTACCTGCGCGAGCTCCCCCGCCTGCAACGGCTCTATCCGGCGCGCCTGCTGCAGGCGACGCTCGAGGTCGCCGCGGCCTGCCACTTCAGCCTCGAGGAGCTGCGCTACGAGTACCCGCACGAGCTCGTGCCACCCGGTGAGACCGCCAGCAGTCACCTGCGGCGGCTGACCCAGGCCGGGGCCCGCTGGCGCTGGCCGCAGGGCGTGCCGCCGGCGGAACAGACCGCCATCGAGCATGAGCTCGCCCTCATCGCCGAACTGCGCTATGAGCCGTACTTCCTCACCGTGCACGACATCGTGGCCTTCGCGCGCCGCCGGGGCATCCTGTGCCAGGGGCGCGGGTCCGCGGCCAACTCGCGCGTCTGCTACTGCCTCGGGGTCACTTCCGTCGACCCGCAGCGCGGCGCCGCGCTGCTGTTCGAGCGCTTCATCTCGCGCGAGCGCAACGAGCCGCCCGACATCGACATCGACTTCGAGCACGAGCGGCGCGAGGAGGTGCTGCAGTACGTGTACGGCAAGTACGGGCGCGAGCGTGCCGCGCTCGCGGCGACCGTCATCATGTACCGCCCGCGCAGTGCGCTGCGGGACTTAGGCAAAGCCTTCGGCCTCAGCGTCGAGGACAGCGGGCGACTCGCCTCCGCCATGCAGTGGTGGGACGGCAGTGCGGCGATGGCCGAGCGCTTGCGCGAGGCGGGGTTTGATCCGCAGGCCGCGTGGCTGCAGCGCCTGCTGCCGCTCGCGCAGGAGCTCGTGGCCTTCCCGGGCTTCCCGCGTCATCTCTCGCAGCACGTCGGCGGGTTCGTAATCTCCGAGGGGCTGCTGGAAGAGCTGGTGCCGGTGGAGAACGCCGCCATGCCCGAGCGCACCGTGGTGCAGTGGGACAAGGATGACCTCAATGACCTGGGGCTCCTCAAGGTGGACCTGCTGGCGCTCGGCATGCTCAGCGCGCTGCGGCGCGCGTTTGCGCTGGTGAATGAGTTTCGCGGCACGCACCATGCACTCGGGGAACTGCCGGCCGAGGACGAGCGCGTCTACGACATGGTGTGCCGCGCCGATACCATCGGGGTATTCCAGATCGAGTCGCGCGCGCAGATGGCGATGCTGCCGCGTCTGAAGCCGCGCTGTTACTACGATCTCGTCATCGAGGTGGCGATCGTGCGCCCGGGTCCGATCCAGGGCGACATGGTGCACCCGTACCTCAGGCGCAGGAGCGGCGCGGAAGCGGTCGAGTATCCGGGCGATGAGGTGCGCGAAGTCCTGCATCGCACCCTGGGGGTGCCGATCTTCCAGGAGCAGGTGATGCAGATCGCGATCGTCGCCGCCGGCTTCAGCGCCGGGGAAGCGGACGCACTGCGCCGGGCGATGGGCGCCTGGAAGAGGAGCGGGGGACTGGATCCCTTCCGCGAGCGGCTCCTGCAGGGCATGCACGCCAAGGGCTACCCGCAGGAATTCGCACAGCGCATCTACCAGCAGATGCTCGGCTTCGGTGAATACGGCTTCCCGCAATGTGTCGTGGGTGAGACGCGCGTGCTGGACGCAGACTCGGGGCGGTGGGTGAACATCGACGAAGTCGTATCCGGCCGTGCCCCATTGAAGGCCACGATGGCGTGCGATGCGCAGCTGCGTCTGCGGCGACGCCGGGTAATCGCGGTCGTGTCGAGCGGGGTAAAGCCCGTGTGGTGCCTGCGGACGGCTCCGGGTCATGCCGTTGCGGCGACCGCCGAGCACCCGTTCCTGACCCTGACGGGATGGCGCGCCTTGGGGGAGCTGCGGGTCGGTGACTGGGTGGCGGCCGCCGCCGCACTGCCGCTGCGCCGCTTCCTTCACCCGAAAGAGCGTAAGCGTCCAAGCACTCCGGGAATGCGCCGCCGGAGTCGCAGCTCACGCGACCTCATTCCCGCCGCAGTGCGTACCGTGATCCAGCGGGAGCGCGAGCGCTCTGGGGTCAGCTGGGAGGAGATCGCACGCGCGACCGGTCTCGGGAGGCGCGCAATGTGCTCGCGCGGCGGCAGGAAAATCGGGTTTCGCCGCCGCGTGATCGAGCGCCTGGCGCTGCTGCTGCGCTCTGTAGAGCTCGCGCGGCTGGCGGCCTCGGACATCGGCTGGGAGCGGGTGGTGGCGATCGAGGCGGCAGGCCCCCAGGCAACCTATGACCTGCAGATCGAGGACGACCATAACTTTCTGGCAAACAACCTGGTGGTGCACAACTCGCACGCCATGAGCTTTGCGCTCTTGGTGTATGACTCGGCGTGGCTTAAGTGCTACGAGCCCGCCGCCTTCACGTGCGCGCTCCTTAACAGCCAGCCCATGGGCTTCTATGCCCCCGCACAGCTGGTGCGCGATGCGCGCGCGCACGGCGTCGAGGTGCGCAGCGTGGACGTGTGCGTCAGCGGCTGGGACTCGAGCCTCGAGCGCCGTGCCGATGGGGAACCGGCCTTAAGACTCGGCCTGCGGCTGGTGAAATCCCTCACCGAAGCCGGTGTCACCCGGCTGCTGCAGGCGCGCGCGGTGCGCGCCTTTGCCAGCGTGGAGGACCTGAGCCGCCGCGGCGCGCTCGATCGCGGCGACCTTGAGGCCCTCGCCGCCGCCGGGGCACTGGCGGCCCTGAGCGGCAACCGCCACCTGGCCTTCTGGGAAGTCGCCGGCACCGAGCGCGAGCTGCCCTTGGGCTTTGCCAGCGGCCGGGGCGTGGATGCCGAGGAAGGCCGGCCGCTGCTGGCCGCGCCGAGCGAGGGGGAGGGGATCGTGGCGGATTATGCGGCGCTGGGACTGACCCTGGGACGCCACCCGCTCGCGCTGCTGCGCGGGCGGCTGCGCGCCGAGGCGCTCCTCCAGGCTCAGGAACTGCACCAGATTAGCCACGGCAGCCGGGTGCGCACCGCCGGCATCGTCCTCATGCGCCAGCGTCCGGCCACCGCCAGCGGGGTCACGTTCCTCACGCTGGAGGATGAGAGCGGCCAGGTGAATGTAATCGTCTGGGAGCGCATCGGGCGCGAGCAGCGCCGGCCGCTGCTGCAAGCGCGCCTCCTCGAGGTGCACGGCGAACTGCAGCAGCAGGAAGGCGTCATGCACCTGATCGCGCACCGGCTCATCGATCGCAGCGCCTTGCTGGGCTCATTGCTGACCCGCTCGCGGGATTTTCACTGAAGCCCCGGCGCCCAGCGGGCCTGGCGGCGCGGCCCGAAGCCGCAGGCTTGGCGGGGACCGCTTCAACCGCCCCGCACCCGCCTTAGGCACCAGGTCGGCGCGATGGGGCCCCGGACCCGGGACTGGCGGGCCGACCCTTCAGCTCAGGCGCGGCTTGCGGCGCGCCTTGCGGCTGCCGCTCTCGCCCGGATCGCCAATCTCGTAGTCCTCGAAATCACTGGTGAGCTCGGCGGTGTGTTTTTCCTCGCGCAGGCGCTCGAGGCGCCGCCACGCCGGGTCCTCGCCCTTCTGGGCCCGGCGCTTGGCAAGGTCCAGTTCCTTATTGACCTGGTCAAGATCGACGTCCCCGTCCTCGATGACAGGTTCGTCGGCCTCTTCGTCCTCGTATTCGTCGGCTTCCGGCTTCTCGCTCATGGAGTACAGCTGGGGGAACGTGACGGCGCGAAATTAAATCAAATCGCAGCACCACTGCAATCCCATCTGCGGCGGTTTGTGAAACCGTGCCGGTTTGGCCCCGGCCGCCGCAGTGACTTCAGTGGATCAGGTTGTTCATCTGGAAGATCGGCAGGAGCATCGCAAATACGATCCCCATGACGAACAGGCCCATGAGGATGATGAGCACCGGGCCCAGCAGGCCGACCATGGCGCCCAGCACCGCATCCAGTTCGCGCTCCTGGCTGATGGAGGCGCGCTCGAGCATGCTGTCGAGTTCCCCGCTGGACTCGCCGCTGGAGATCAGGTGGATGGTCATCGGCGGGAACAGGCGGCTGACGGCGAGTGAGCGCCCGATCGGGGCCCCCTCGCGCACCCGCGCGGCCGCATCCGCGACCGCATCGCGCATCGGCAGGTGGGTTACCACCTCCCCGGCGATGCGCATCGCCTCCAGCACCGGCACCGAACTGCCCGAGAGGATGCTGAAGGTGCGCGTGAAGCGCGCCGCGTTGAAGCCGCGCACCAGCTTGCCCATGATCGGCACCCGCAGCTGCCAGGAGTGGAAGGTCCGCTTGGCGGCGGGGCTTCGCTGCCAGCGGCGGAAGGCCCACACCGCGATGACGGCCGCGATCAGCACGTAGATGCCGTAGACGCGGAAGAAGTCACTGGTGCCGATCAGCGCCCGCGTGATGAGCGGCAGCTTCGCCTTGCTCGATTCGAACACCGACACCACCTTGGGCACCACGAACACCAGCAGCCCGACCACGATGGCAAAGCACATGACCGTGAGCACGATCGGGTAGAGCATCGCCGCGAGCACCTTCTGGCGGATCTGCTCGCGGGTCTCGGTGTAGTCGGCCAGCCGCTCGAGCACGTTGTCCAGGTGCCCGGCCTGCTCACCGGCGGCCACGGTGGCGCGGTAGATCTCCGGGAAGATGCGCGGGAATTCGGCGAAACCGGCCGCGAGCGTATGCCCCTCCATCACCTTGGCGCGCACCCCGTGCACGATGCTCTGCACGCGCGGCTTCTCGGTCTGCTGCGAAACGGCGAGCAGCGACTCCTCGAGCGGCAGCCCGGCGCGCACCAGGGTCGCCAGCTGACGCGTAAACAGGGCCAGGTCCCCCGCCGACACGCGGCGCGTGAAATTAAAGGAGCGCTCGCGCTTGGCCTCCCCCTGGGCGACGGCGGTGACGCTGACCGGCAGCAGCTGCTGCTCGCGCAACAGCTGGCGGATGTGCCGCGGGGTGTCGCCCTCGAGGATGCCTTTGCGCTCGCGGCCGCCGGCCTCGAGAGCGGTGTATTCGAAGGCGCCCAACTCAGTCCTCGCGCGTTACGCGCAGTATTTCCTCGAGCGTCGTTTCTCCGCGCAGCACGCGGGCGCGGCCGTCGTCGCGGATGGAGGGCGTGCTCAGGCGCGCGTGGCGATCGATCTCCTGTTCGGAGACCCCGTCGTGGATCATGGTGCGCATCGCGTCATCGACCAGGATGAGCTCGTAGATACCGGAGCGCCCGCGGTAGCCGCCGGTCGGGTCGCGGCCCGGCCGGTAGAGCGTCGGGGAGGGCTCATCGGGCCCGAGGTTCAGCAGGCGCCGCTCGTATTCCCCGGCGGCGAAGGGCTGCTTGCTGTCCGGGCTGAGCACCCGCACCAGGCGTTGCGCCAGCACCCCGATGAGACTCGAGGAGAGCAGGAACGGCTCGATGCCCATGTCGCGCAGGCGCGTGATGGCACCGGCCGCGGTGTTGGTGTGCAGCGTCGAGAGCACCAGGTGGCCCGTGAGGCTCGCCTGCACGGCGATCTGCGCGGTCTCCAGGTCACGGATTTCTCCGATGAGGACCACGTCCGGGTCCTGGCGCAGGATCGCGCGCAGGCCGCGGGCAAAGGTCATCTCCACCTTGGTGTTCACCTGCGTCTGGCCGATGCCGTCGATGTAGTACTCGATCGGGTCCTCGACCGTCATGATGTTGCGCGTGTTGTCGTTCAGGCGCTCGAGCGCGGCATACAGGGTGGTGGTCTTGCCCGAGCCGGTGGGGCCGGTGACCAGCAGAATGCCGTGCGGCTTGTGGATCAGCTCATCGATCGAGCCCTGCGTGCGGGCATCCATGCCGAGGGAGTTCAGGTCCAGCTTGCCGGCCTGCTTGTCCAGGATACGCAACACCACCCGCTCGCCGTGACCGGAGGGGATGGTGGAGACGCGCACGTCGACCGCGCGCCCGGCGATTTTCAGGCTGATGCGTCCGTCCTGCGGCAGGCGCTTCTCCGCGATGTCCAGGCGCGACATGACCTTGATGCGCGACACCACCAGCGGCGCCACCGCGCGCTTGGACTGCAAGACCTCGCGCAGCACGCCATCGACCCGGAAGCGGATCACGAGGCGGTTCTCGAACGGCTCGACGTGGATGTCCGAGGCGTTCTCCTTCACCGCCTGGGTGAGCACGGCGTTGATGAGGCGGATGATCGGCGCGTCGTCCTCGCTGTCGAGCAGGTCGGCCTGCTCGGGCAGGTCCTGGGCGAGGTGGGCGAGGTCGGTCGTGTCATCGAGCCCCCCGACCGCCTGCATCGCATCCGAGCCGGCCTCGTAGGCGCGGCGCAGCATGACGTCGAACTCCGCCTCCGGCACGCGCTCGAGCCGCAGCGAGCGGCGCAGGTAGCGGCGCACCTCCGCGAGCGCCTGCGGCGAGGCGCTCTCGCGGTAGGTGCACTCGGCGACCCCGTTCACCACGCGATTCACCAGCACGCCGTGGCGCTTGGCGAAGGCGAACGACAGGCGCCGTCCGCTCTCGTCGGCGTCCGCGGGATGCAGGCGCGGGGTGGCGAGCTCGTTCACGGCTTCCCCGGGGGGGCGCTGGTGGAGTTCGGATGCGGCTCGCCCGAGTCCGGGTTGGCCGTGTCATTGGGAAACGGTTGCCCGGGCGGCGCCGCATGTGGCGCGGCCGGCGTCGGCGGCACGGTCGGGCCCGGCGCCGAGGGTGCCGGCGGGGGTTGCCCCGGTGCGCCCGGGGCGGCCTGCGGGATCGGGTTCAGCGTGCCGCGCGTGACGCCCGGCAGCAGCGGCAGCACCTCCCGCTGATCCAGGCTGCGCTGCTGGTCGCGCATGTAGTTGTACTTCAGATCCGTTTCAAAAGCCGCCTGGGCCTGGTCGCGCAGGATCTTGGGGCGGATGAACATGATCAGGTTGTTCTTGGTCGAGGTGGCATTGCGGGTCTTGAACAGCAGCCCCAGGATCGGGATGTTGCCCAGATAGGGGACGCGGTTCTCGCCCTTGACGCTGTTGTCCTCGATGAGCCCGCCGAGCACCACCACGCCGCCGTCCTCGATCAGCACCGCGGTGGTGATCGTGCGCTTGTTGGTGACGAGGTCCACCGCGCCGGCCGGCTTCTGGCCGATGCTCGAGCTCTCGATGGAGATCTTCAGCATCACCGCCGAGCCTTCCGGGGAGATGGTGGGCGTCACCTTGAGGATCGTGCCCACCTCCTCGCGCTGGATGGTCTGGAAGGGGTTCACCGTGCCACCGGTGACCGCCGTGGTGTTGGTGAACTGGCCGGTCACGAACGGCACTTCCTGCGCCACCTTCAGTTCGGCCTCCTGGTTGTCCATGGTGACCGCGGAGGGGGTGGCGACGACGTTGGTGTTGGTGTCGCCGCGGATGGCGCGCAGCATGGCCGCGAAATTCACACCGGTGCCGGCGATGCGGCCGATACCGATGGTCGTGCCCTGCAGCAGCGTGGTGGAGACGTTGGCGGGATTCTGCACGGCCCCGGCGAGGTCGACGATGCTGGTGCCGCCCACCGGGCTCACGAAGCTGCCCGCGGGAATGCTCTGGCCGTTGGAGAAGGCGGCCCAGTTGATGCCGAGCTCGGCGTCCTTGTCGACGTCGACCTCGGCGATGATGGCCTCGACCAGCACCTGCGGGCGGCGTATGTCGAGCTTATCGATGATGTCCATGACCGCGCGCATGATCTTCGGCGGCGCGGTGATGACCAGCGCGTTGTTGGTCGGGTCCGCCCACACCATGGCGTTCTTCTCCGCCTGCTGCTGCGCCGAGCCGCCGCCGGGGGCGCCGGCGGCCCCGCCAGGACCGGCCGCAGCCTGGGCGATGCCCGTGATCTGTTCCTTGAGTTTCGGGGCGATCTTGTCGGCATCGGCATAGTGCAGGTAGCGCACGCGCGTGTCGCCACCGGCCTCCAGCGGCGTATCCAGGTGCGCGATCAGCGCCCGCAGCTTCAGCCGCTGGGACTGCTCCCCGGCGATGATGACGCTGTTGGAACGCTCGTCCGCCACCACCTTCACCGCCGCACCCTCGGCGGCATTGGCGCCCTGATAGAGCGAGTTCACGACGCGCACGATCTCGGACGCCGAGGCGTTCGCCAGCGGCACGATCTCCGGCTCCGAGCCGCCCACCTGATCGATGCGGCGGATGATGCGCATGATCCGGTTCACGTTGCTCGAGTGGTCCGAGATGATGAGGATGTTGGAGGCGGGGTAGGCCGCGAGGTGCCCGTACTGCGCGATCATCGGCCGCAGGATCGGGATCAGCTGCGCAGCGCTCACGTTCTTCACATCCAGCACCTGCGTCACGATCTCATCCGAGGTCGCGCTCACGCGGTCGGGCAGGTCGATCGAGGGGAACTGGCGCGCATTGGCGTCCGGCAGGATCTTGACGACGTTCCCGGAGGGCACCGCGATGAAGCCGTACACCTGCAGGATCGACAGGAACGCCTCGTAGAAGGCCGCCGGTGACATGGGCGTCGAGGACAGCATCGTCACCTGCGCGCGCACGCGCGGATCGATGATGAAGTTCTTGCCGGTGGCCGCCGAGACCGCCTCGGCGATCTGCGTGATGTCCGCGTCCTTGAAGTTCGGGGTAATCCGCTGCACCTGCTGCGCGGAGGCGAGCGAGGCCCCCAGCACCGCCAGCGTGCACACCAGTAAGGAACGTAAACCAGTCATTCTCACTACTACCCCGTTACGCCTGTGGCCCCTGGGCTACGACCCGCCCGGATCCGCCGGCTGCTCCGGCACCGGTTGCGGTGCCTCCTGCGCCGGCGGCGGCGCGCTCGCGGCCGCATTGGCTGCCGCCGCCTGCGCCGCCTGTGACTGAGCAGCCACGCTGTCCGCCTCCTGCGCCACCTGCGCGATGTTCAGCACCAGATCCTGCTGCTGCCCGCCGCGGATGACTGTGACGCGCGCCTCACTGGCGCTCGAGAGTGTGCGCAGGATCTGCTCGCTGCGATCGCGGTCATCGAGCGGCGTTCCGTTGATCGCGGTCACCTGGTCCCCGGGACGCAACCCCAGGCGGGCGAACGCCATGCGGTCCCGGCCCGGATAGACACGAAAGCCGTTCAGGTGCCCGTGGTCCATGACCGGCTGCGGCCGCATCACGTCCCCGATCAGCCCCGGCTGCTCACTGATCATGCGCCGCATGCGCTCGATCGCCGGGTTGTCCCCGCCCTGCAGGGCCCCGGCGGAGGGGGGTGGAGCGTTGCCCACATTCATCTGGTGCGGCAGCGCGAGGGACTCGAGCTGCCCGTCGCGGTCGATCACCACCCGGTCGCTGTACACCGAATGCAGCTTCGGACCGCCGGCGATCATGTCGCCGACTGCATACACCTTGGCCGTCTGGGCGCTCTGGCCGAGGATCGCGAGCCCGTTCTGCGGATCGTTGCCGGCGATGATCCCGGTGAGTACCAGCGGGATGCTGGTGGCGGGGGCGTTCGCAGCATCCTGCCGGGTCACCGGGGCGTTGCCGAAGAGGTGCGCATTGGTGATCGCGGCGAGGTCCAGCGGGTGCGCGTGCGCGGGTGCCTGGCGCGGGGGCGTCGCTTTGGCGCCGCCGCCGGCAAGATCGGTGATGATCAGGGCCGCCTGCACAAAGAGCGCCAGCCCGAGAACCCAGGTGGCGATGCGCGGTCCTTCAGTAAGCAGCAGCGTGCGCCAGCGCTCCTGCGCCGGCAGACCCTCTAGCCAGGAAGCCGCGTTCATGGGAAAAACAGCATGAGCTTAAATGTAGTCCTTAAGGGCGCTCGCAGACCCCCGCGGCACGCCTTGCGCGCAGCGAGCCACGCCTCCAGCGCCCGCCATCATACGGGTGTGGTGCTTGTGCTCTCAAGCGATTGTTTCTGCAGGACTAACTACTCCTCATTCTGGCAGGCTTGTGTTGCCGTTTCGCGACCCCTATAAAGACTCTCATGCCCGATCCACATCCGGTCCGCCCCGATACTGGCGTAGTCGTCGAAGAGGCGCGGCCGGAGGTAAAGCAGCCCCCGCTTTATCAGGTGGTCTTGCTCAACGATGACTACACCCCCATGGAGTTTGTCGTCGATGTGCTGGAAAAGTTCTTCTCCCTGAACCGACCGACTGCGACGCGCGTCATGCTTGAGGTGCACACCAAGGGAAAAGGGGTGTGCGGGGTCTTCACATATGAGATCGCGGAAACTAAGGTGGCGCAGGTGACCACCTACGCGCGCGACCACCAGCATCCGCTCATGTGCACGCTGGAGGAGGCTTGAAAGCGGTGCTGTCTGACTGAACGAATGGCTGGAAAGGTTTTTACTGAACTGCGCTCCATGCACGAAAGGCCCGTCTAAGTGTTGTCCAACGAGCTCGAATACTGTCTGAACGACGCCTTCCACCAGGCGCGCGAGGCGCGTCACGAGTATCTGACGGTTGAACACCTGCTGCTCGCGATCCTGGACACCCCGAAGGTGCGCGAAGTGCTGCGCGCCTGCGGCGCGGACCTGGCGAAGTTCAAGCAGGAACTGAAGGAGCACATCGAGCAGTCGACTCCGAAGCTCGAGGAGGGCGAGGAGCGCGAAGTGCAGCCGACGCTTGGCTTCCAGCGCGTGCTGCAGCGCGCGGTGTTCCACGTGCAGTCGAGCGGCAAGAAGGAAGTCGGCGTGGCCAACGTGCTGGTCGCGATCTTCAGCGAGAAGCAGAGCCACGCGGTGTTTCTCCTCAACCGCCGCCACGTGACCCGTCTTGACGTGGTCAACTACATCTCCCACGGCCTCTCCAAGATCGCCGAGGAGAAGACCGACAAGGAAGAGTCCGGCGCCGAGGGCGAGCGCGATGCCGAGGGCGGCAGTGCGCTCGAGAAATACACCACCAACCTCAACCGCATGGCCCAGGACGGGCGCATCGATCCGCTCATCGGGCGCAAACTCGAGGTCGAGCGCACCATCGAGATCCTGTGCCGCCGCCGCAAGAACAACCCCCTGTACGTGGGCGAAGCCGGCGTCGGCAAGACCGCGATCGCCGAGGGCCTGGCGCGCCTCATCATCGAGGGCAAGGTGCCCGAGGTACTGACCGATTCCACCATTTACGCGCTCGACATGGGCGCCCTGATCGCCGGCACCAAGTACCGCGGTGACTTCGAGAAGCGCTTAAAGGGCGTGATCACGGAGCTGAAGAAGCTCCCCGGCGCGATCCTCTTCATCGACGAGATCCATACCGTGATCGGCGCCGGCGCCGCTTCCGGCGGGGTCATGGATGCCTCCAACCTCATCAAACCGGTACTCACGAACGGCGAGATCCGCTGCATCGGCTCGACCACCTACAACGAGTACCGGGGCATTTTCGAGAAGGACCACGCCCTCGCGCGCCGCTTCCAGAAGATCGACGTGGTGGAACCCTCCGTCGCGGAGACCGTGGAGATCCTCTTCGGGCTCAAGCCGCGCTTCGAGGAGCACCACGGGATCACCTATACCGATGATGCCCTGAAGGCGGCCGCCGAGCTGGCGGCGCGGCACATCAACGAGCGCCACCTGCCCGACAAGGCCATCGACGTGGTGGATGAGGCGGGCGCCCGGCAGCGCCTGAAGCCGATCGCCGAGCGCGAGCCGCAGGTCGGCGTGCGTCACATCGAGGACGTGGTGGCGCGCATGGCGCGCATCCCGGCCAAGAGCGTTTCGACCTCGGACCGCGAGGTGCTGAAGAACCTCGAGCGCAATTTGAAGCTCGTGATCTTCGGGCAGGACAAGGCCATCGATGCCCTTGCGGCGGCCATCAAGATGGCCCGTTCGGGACTCGGGGATAATCGTAAACCCGTGGGCAGCTTCCTCTTTGCCGGGCCCACCGGCGTTGGCAAGACCGAGGTGACGCGCCAGCTGGCGATTGCCATGGGCGTTGAGTTCCTGCGCTTTGACATGTCCGAGTACATGGAGCGCCACACGGTGTCGCGCCTGATCGGCGCGCCCCCGGGCTACGTGGGCTTTGACCAGGGCGGTCTGCTGACCGAGGCGATCACCAAGCACCCGCACTGCGTGCTGCTGCTCGATGAGATCGAGAAGGCGCACCCGGATGTGTTCAACCTGTTGCTGCAGGTGATGGACCACGGCACGCTCACCGACAACAACGGCCGCAAGGCCGACTTCCGCCACGTGATCATCGTCATGACCACCAATGCCGGGGCGCAGGAGATGTCGCGCGCCTCGATCGGCTTCACGCACGTGGATAACGCGAGCGATGGCATGGAGGCCATCCGCCGCATCTTCACGCCCGAGTTCCGCAATCGTCTGGATGCCGTGATCCAGTTCGCCGCGCTTGATCCGCTGACGATCGAGCGCGTCGTGGACAAGCTCATCATGGAGGTCGAGACGCAGCTCGAGGCGAAGGGCGTCACGATCTCCCTCGACGATGCCGCGCGTCGCTGGGTCGCCGAGCGCGGTTACGATCCGAAGATGGGGGCGCGGCCGATGGCGCGCACCATCCAGGAGCACATCAAGCGCCCGCTCGCCGAGGAGCTGCTGTTCGGCCGCCTCGCCGGTGGTGGCCACGTGCGGGTGTCGGTAGCGAAGGACGGCTCGCAACTGACGCTGGAGTTTGAGCCGGCGCAGCTGCCGGCCGTGCCCGCGTAGGGTCTTAAGGGATCCGCGCGGCACGGCTGCCGCGCACGCCGCTCAGCGGCCGCGATAGATGATGCGGCCCTTGGTCAGGTCGTAGGGAGTCATCTCCACGGTGACGGCGTCACCGGTGAGTATGCGGATGTAGTTCTTGCGCATCTTGCCGGAGATGTGAGCGGTCACGATGTGGCCGTTCTTCAGCTTCACGCGGAAAGTCGTATTGGGCAAAGTCTCCGTGACTTCGCCTTCCATCTGAATCGCGTCTTCCTTGGACATATCACCCTTAAGCTGCTGCGGGGGCGCGAATTGGAGCACAAAGCGCGCGCTTCTGGCAATTTGGCTTCCGCGGCCGCGCTCAGCCTCCCGCCCCCGAACCCTCAGGGGCTCCTGAGCAGGGCCTCGGGCGCGTGTGCGTGCTCGGCCAGCAGGGCCTGGAACTGCAGCCGCGGGATGGTGCGGGCGCCGAGGCTCGCCAGGTGGCGCGAGGGCAGCTGACAGTCAATCACGGCGAGGCCGTTGCGGCGACACGCCGCCACCAGGTGCGCGAGCGCTGCCTTGGAGGCATCGCGCGCGCGGCTGAACATCGATTCCCCGAAGAACACCCCGCCCAGGCGCACCCCGTACAGACCACCGACCAGCACACCGGCGCGCCAGATCTCGATGCTGTGGGCGTGCTGCAGGCGATGCAGCTCAAGATAAGCGGCCCGCATCTCGGAAGTAATCCAGGTGCCAGGACTTGCCGGGCGCGGGGCCGCGCAGCCATCGATGACCGCCGCGAAGTCGCGGTCCAGGGATGCCTGAAAGCCGCCATTGCGCAGCGTCTTCGCCAGGCTGCGCGTCAGCCGGAACTCCTCGGGGAAGAGCACCGCACGCGGATCGGGCGACCACCACAGCACCGGCTGTCCGGGGGAGTACCAGGGGAAGATGCCCTGCCGATAGGCCGCGATCAGCCGCTGCGGGGACAGATCCCCGCCCGCGGCCAGCAGTCCCGCCGGCTCCTCCAGCGCCTGCTCCGTCGGCGGAAACCACTCGGGCGCATCGTGCGGGGAGAGCCAGGTGATGGTTCTCACACCAGGGGTCCTGCGCTGCGGCGGCCGCGGTAGGGGACGTGCGCCTGCACCTCGTGCGCATAGGCCTCGACCGCCGCCCCCTCCTGCGCAAGGTAGTCCGCGATGGCCGCGCGAAACTGCGCATCGGCGATGTAGTGCGCAGACCAGGTGAGCGTTGGCTCAAAGCCGCGACTCACCTTGTGCTCCCCCTGGGTGCCCGGCTCAAAGCGTCCGAGGCCGCGCTCGATGCAAAACTCGATTCCCTGGTGGTAGCAGGTTTCGAAATGCAGGCTGTGATAGTCGGCGGCGGCGCCCCAGTAGCGGCCGAAGAGTGCGTCCTGTCCGACAAAAAAGATGGCCGCGGCAACCACCGTGCGCCGATGCAGCGCGAGCTTCACCATTAGCGATTCGGGCTGCGTGCGGGCGATCTCGCTGAAGAACGCCCGCGTCAGGTACGGCTCGTGCCCGTGGCGCAGGAAGGTGTCGCGGTGCAGTTCGTACACGTGATCAAGGAGCGGCTCATCGAGCTGCGAACCGGCACGGGTCTCGAAACGCACGCCGGCCTCCTCCACACGGCGGCGCTCGCGGCGCGCCTTCTTGCGCTTCTCCGCGGTGAAACTGCCCAGGTACTCCTCGAAGCTGCCATAGCCGCGGTTGCGCCAGTGAAACTGGCAGTCACGCCGCAGCAGCCAGCCGCGCTGCGCGCAGGCGGCGCGCGCCCCTTCGTCCAGGAACAGCGCGTGCACGCTGGAGACGCCCTGTGACTGGGCGTGGCGCTCGAGTTCTGTGAGCAGCCGGTCGGCCAGCGCCGCGCGGTCCAGGTCCGGGCGTACCAGCAGGCGTGGGCCGGTGGCGGGCGTGAAGGGTGCGGCCAGGGTGAGCTTGGGGTAGTAGCGGCGGCCGACGCGCTCGTAGGCCTTGGCCCAGGCGAAGTCGAACACGAACTCTCCGAAGGAGTGCGTCTTCAGGTAAGTCGCGGCGGCCGCGGCGAGTCCGCCTCCCTCGTGGAGCGTCAGGTAGCGCGGTTCCCAGCCGCTGCGCCGCCCGACGCAGTGATTGCGCTCGAGCGCGGCCAGGAATTCGTGGCGGGTGAAGGGGTTGTCGGCGGCGCCCAGCGCGTTCCAGTGCTCGGGCTTAACCTGCTGGATGCTGGAGTGAAATTCTGCCCGGTCCCTTGGCATGTGCGGCGGGCGGGCCGGCTAGGCGTCCGTGTGGGTATCGAGCGCCTCCAGATACCGATCGGCATCCAGGGCTGCCATGCAGCCGGCGCCCGCCGAGCTGATCGCCTGCCGGTAGACGTGATCGGACACGTCGCCGGCGGCGAACACGCCATGCACGCTGGTGGCGGTCGCATCCCCCTCGATGCCGCTCTTGATAATGAGGTAGCCGCCTTCGTGCATGGCCAGCTGCCCATGGAACAGGGCGGTGTTCGGGGTATGACCGATGGCGATGAAGAGGCCGGTCACCGCAAGATCGCGGCTGGCGCCACCGGCAACCGCCTTCAGGCGCACGCCGTTAACGCCGCGCTCATCGCCCAGCACTTCCTCGACCGTATGATTCCAGATCACCGACATCTTGCCCGCCTCAACCTCGCGGAACAGCCGGTCCTGCATGATCTTCTCCGCGCGCAGCTTGTCGCGGCGGTGCACGAGCGTCACGTGCCGGGCGATGTGCGAGAGGTAGAGCGCCTCCTCGACGGCGGTGTTGCCGCCGCCGACGATGGCGACCTCCTGGCCGCGGAAGAAGAAGCCGTCGCAGGTGGCGCAGGCGGACACACCGCGTCCGCGATGCTTCTCCTCGGAGGGCAGGCCCAGGTACTTCGCGGTGGCGCCGGTGGCTATGATGAGCGCATCGCAGGTATAGGTGGCCGAGTCACCGGTGAGCCGGAACGGGCGGGTGCGCAGCTCCGCCGTGTGCACGTGATCGTTGATGATCTGCGTGTTGAAGCGCTCGGCGTGGCGTCGCATGCGCTCCATCAGCGCCGGACCCTGCAGGCCCTCAACGTCTCCCGGCCAGTTGTCAACATCGGTGGTCGTCATCAGCTGCCCGCCCTGTTCCACCCCGGTAATGAGCAGCGGTGAGCGATTGGCGCGCGCGGCGTAAACGGCCGCGCTGTAGCCCGCAGGTCCAGAGCCGAGAATGATGAGGCGGCTGTGCCGGGTGGTCGTCATGGGGGTCTCGAGTGATTCAGCGTTGCGCCATGGTACCAAGCCCTATAATGGCGGCCTTCTATCTTACGATGGAGATCTACGGGGTTGGCTGAATCCTCGGCACAGGCGCGCAACGGCGCACGCTTTACGGCAGCGGTGAGTCGCGGCCTGCGCGAAAGCGCGGTCATCGTCCTCGGTATCGTGGCGCTGGTGCTGCTCATGGCACTCGCCACCTACAGTCCCGATGACCCCGGGTTCTCCTTCACCGGCAGCGCCGCGCCCGTGCACAACCGCATCGGCGTCGTGGGTGCGTGGCTGGCGGACGTGCTCTTCTTTCTCTTTGGCCGTCCGGCGTTCCTGTTCCCCCTCATGCTGGCGCTCGCCGCCTGGGGCCTGCAGCGGCGCATCCAGTCCGAGGCCAGCTCGCGGGCCAACACGCTGGTGCGCATCGCGGGGTTCCTGCTGGTGCTGGTGGCCAGCTGCGCGCTGACGACGCTGCACTGGCAGCCCGGCAGCCTGCGCCAGAGCGCCGGCGGGGTGGTCGGCACGCTGTTCGGCAACGGGCTCGCGGCGGGCCTTAACTTCCTCGGGGCGACGCTGCTGCTGATCGCCGCCTGGATGGCCGGGCTGTCACTCGCCTTCGGCGTGTCCTGGTTCACCATCATGGATCGGCTGGGCGGCCTCGCCTGGGGGGCGGTGGGTTGGCTGCGGGCGCGCTCGGCGTCATCCCGGGACGCGGCGGAAGGGCGCGAACGGCGTCAGGCGCGCAAGGAAGCGGTCGAGACCTCGCAGAAGAAGTCGGCGACGCGCGCGCCGCCGCGCATCGAGCCGCCCAAACCGATCGTTGAGAAGAGTGCGCGCGTGGAGCGCGAACGCCAGGTGCCCATGTTCGACCCGCCCAAGGCGAACGAGCTGCCACCGCTGAAGTTGCTGGATGATCCGCCGCCGCGCGAGCCGCTCTACAGCGCCGAGGGGCTGGAGGCGCTGTCGCGGCTGGTGGAGATGAAGCTCAAGGACTTCGACATCGAGGTCGAGGTGGTGGCCGTGCAGCCAGGCCCGGTCGTGACCCGCTTCGAGCTGCGACCGGCCCCCGGGGTGAAGGCGAGCCAGATCACCGCGCTCGCCAAGGATCTGGCGCGCGCGCTGTCGGTGCTCAGCGTGCGCGTGGTCGAGGTGATCCCCGGCAAGAGCGTCATGGGACTCGAGATCGCGAACGAGAAGCGCGAGGTGGTGACCCTGGGGGAGATCATCCGTTCCAAGGCCTATGACGAGCTGCACTCGCCGCTCGCGCTCGCGCTCGGCAAGGACATCGGCGGCCAGCCGATGGTGGCAGACCTGACGCGCATGCCGCACCTGCTGATCGCAGGCACCACCGGCTCCGGAAAATCCGTCGGCATCAACGCCATGGTGCTGTCGCTGCTCTACAAGTCCACCGCCGAGCACGTGCGGCTCATCATGATCGACCCGAAGATGCTCGAGCTGTCGGTCTACGAAGGTATCCCGCATCTGCTGGCGCCGGTGGTGACGGACATGAAGCAGGCGGCGAATGCGCTGCGCTGGTGCGTGGCGGAAATGGAGCGCCGCTACCAGCTGATGGCCGCGCTCGGGGTGCGCAACATCACCGGTTTCAACCGCCGCGTGAAGGATGCTCTGGAGGCCGGCAAGCCGATCAGGGACCCGGTGATGATGCTGCGGGCGGCCAACGATCCTTCGATCGACCAGCGCGAGATTCAGGACCTGATGCCGCTGCCCTACATCGTGGTCGTGGTCGATGAGCTCGCCGACCTCATGATGATCGTCGGCAAGAAGGTCGAAGAGCTCATCACGCGCCTCGCCCAGAAGGCACGCGCCTCGGGGCTGCACCTGATTCTGGCAACCCAGCGCCCGTCCGTTGATGTCATCACCGGGCTCATCAAGGCGAACATCCCCTGCCGCATCGCCTTCCAGGTCTCCGCCCGCGTGGACTCGCGCACCATCCTCGACCAGATGGGTGCCGAGACACTGCTGGGGCACGGCGACATGCTCTACCTGCCACCGGGCACCTCGCTGCCGACGCGGGTTCACGGCGCTTTCGTATCCGACCAGGAAGTGCATCGGGTGGTCAATGCACTGAGGACGTCCGCGCCGCCGACCTACATCGAAGAGGTGCTGTCCGGACCCAGGACACCGATTCCGGGGTTGTCGGGTGAGGATTCCGAAGGCGGTGGCGCGGGCGAGAGCGCCGAAAGCGACCCTCTATATGATGAGGCGGTGCGCATCGTCACGAGCGAGCGCAAGCCCTCGATCTCCTACGTCCAGCGGCGCCTGAAGATCGGCTACAACCGCGCCGCGCGCCTGCTCGAGGCGATGGAGCAGGCGGGACTCGTCGGTCCGCTGCAGGCAAACGGCGCCCGCGACGTGCTGGCCCCTGCGCCCCCGGAGGACTGAGCTTATGCGCACGCAGGCAGCGCGGCGCCGCAGTCCGGCGCGCCCGTGGGCCGGGGCGCTTGCTGTGGCCCTTCTCGGCGTGGCGGCGTGCGCGCAGGCCGCGCCGACGCCGCTCGATGCCTATCTTGGTAACCTGAAGACGCTGCGGGCGGACTTCCTGCAGACCCTCGCCGATGCGCACGGCCGCGAGATCGATCGCGCGAGCGGTACGCTGATCGTCTTACGCCCCGGCAAGTTCAGCTGGGAGATCCATCCGCAGAACCCCACCGGCGCGAGCAGCGGCGCGGGCCAGCTGATGGTGTGCGACGGCACCAACCTGTGGTTCCTCGACCGCGACCTGCAGCAGGTGACGGTGAAGCCGGTGGACGCCGCCCTCACCGCCACTCCTGCGATGCTGCTCTCGGGCGCGGCGGACGTGGGCAAGAATTTCAAGATAACCCCGGCGGGCGAGCGCACCGGCCTCAGCTGGGTGCTGGTCGAGCCGAGCGCCCCGGACGCCGACTTTCGCAGCGCGCTGTTCGGCTTCGCCCAAGACGAGCTCAAGCGCATGATCGTGGAAGACAAGCTCGGGCAGACCGCGACCATCATCTTCCAGAAGATCGCCCGCAATGCGCCGGTCGCCCCAGCCGAGGTGAGCTTTACGCCGCCAAAAGATGTCGACGTCATCGGCACGCCGCGCCGCTAAGGGCGCACCCGCACCTGAGTCCCGGTGAGCACGCCTGACCTGTACGCCACCGACCCGCTGCGACCGCTCGCGGACCGCATGCGGCCGCGCGCCCTGAGTGAGTTTATCGGGCAGCAGCACATCCTCGGTCCCGGCAAGCCCCTCGCCGCGAGCATCGCGCACGGACAATTGCATTCACTGATTTTCTGGGGCCCGCCCGGCACCGGGAAGACGACGCTGGCACGCCTCATCGCCAAGGCCTCCAACGCGCAGTTCATCGCGCTGTCGGCCGTGATGGCGGGCGTGAAGGACATCCGGGCCGCGGTGGAGGCGGCGCGCGCGGCGCGCGCCGCGGACGGCCGCCCGACGCTGCTGTTCCTCGACGAGGTGCACCGCTTCAACAAGGCGCAGCAGGATACCTTCCTGCCCTACCTGGAGGACGGAACGCTCACCTTCATCGGTGCGACCACCGAGAATCCCTCCTTCGAAGTCGTGTCGGCGCTCCTGTCGCGCGCGCGCGTCTACGTGCTGCGCTCCCTGTCGCTCGAGGACCTAACGGATCTGTTGCGCCGCGCGCTCACGGATGAGGAGCGCGGGCTCGGGCATGAGCACCTCGGCGCCGCGCCGGACGCGCTCGAACTCATGGCGCAAGCGGCCGACGGGGACGCGCGGCGCGCGCTCAACATGCTGGAACTGGCCGCCGGCCTCACCGAGGCCGGCGGTGATGCGCGTACCATCACCCTCGCCGCAGCCCAGGAGGTGGCCAGTGGCACGCTGCGGCGCTTTGACAAGGGCGGGGACCAGTTCTACGAGCAGATCTCGGCGCTGCACAAGTCGGTGCGCGGCTCCGACCCGGATGCCGCACTCTATTGGCTGTGCCGCATGCTCGACGGGGGCTGTGATCCGACTTACCTCGCGCGCCGGATCGTGCGCATGGCCTACGAGGACGTGGGACTTGCCGACCCGCGCGCCTTCAGCGTGACGCTGGATGCCTGGGAGGCGTACGACCGCCTCGGCAGCCCGGAGGGGGAACTGGCGCTTGCCAACGCGGTGGTGTACCTCGCCTGCGCCCCGCGCAGCAATGCGGTCTACGTCGCGATGGGGGAGGCGCTGGCGGATGTTGAGAAATTCGGTACCCTCGAAGTTCCGTTGCACCTGCGTCCGGCGCCGACGCGCTTCATGAAGAATCTCGGCTACGGGCGCGACTACCGCTACGCGCACGACGAGCCGGAAGCCTTCGCGGCCGGCGAGCGCTACCTGCCGGAGACGCTGCCTGATCGGCGATACTACCGGCCCGTGCCGCGCGGGCTGGAGATCAAGATCGGCGAGGCGCTGGCGCGCCTGCGGGCACGGAACGAGTCGAAAGGTTGATACCGTGATTGACCCCAAACTGCTGCGCACCGATCCGGAGAGCGTGGCGCGCAATCTGGCGCGCCGCGGCTTTGATCTTGATGTCACGGCGCTGAAGGCGCTGGAGGAACGGCGCAAGCCCTGGGCGGTGGAAGTGGACCGGCTGCGCGCCGAGCGCAACAGCAACGCCAAGGCCGTCGGCCTGGCCAAGGGCAGGGGCGAGGACGTGGGCGCGCTGATCGCCAAGGGCGAGAGCCTCACCGCGGTCCTCAGCCAGGCGGAAGCGGCCCTCGCCGCGGTGCAGGAGGAGCTCGAGCAGTGGCAGCTCGGACTCCCCAACCTGCTGCATGACAGCGTGCCGGACGGGCGCGACGAGGGCGCCAATGTGGAACTGCGCCGCTGGGGTGAGCCGCGGCACTTCACCTTCAAGCCGCGCGATCATGTCGCGGTCGGGGAGCACCTCGGGGGTCTGGATTTTGAGGCGGCGGCGCGCATGTCGGGCGCGCGCTTCGTGGTCATACGCGCGGGGCTGGCGCGGCTGCATCGGGCCCTGGCGCAGTTCATGCTGGACCTGCACACGCGCGAGCACGGTTACACGGAAGTCTACGTACCCTATCTGGTGCAGGCCCCGGCGCTGATCGGTACCGGGCAGCTGCCTAAGTTCGCACAGGATCTGTTCGGTCTGCGCGGTGAGCAGGGCTTCTATCTCATCCCGACCGCCGAGGTGCCGGTGACGAACCTCGTGCGCGAGCAGATCGTGCCGGCGGAAAAGCTGCCGCTGAAATTCGTGGCGCACACGCCGTGCTTTCGTTCCGAAGCCGGGGCGGCGGGCAAGGACACGCGTGGCATGATCCGGAACCACCAGTTTGATAAGGTGGAGCTGGTGCAGATGGTGCGTCCGGAGGACTCCTACGGCGCGCTCGAGGAGCTGACCGGACATGCGGAGAGGGTGCTGCAACGCCTCGGGATCCCGTACCGGACCGTCGCGCTGTGTGCCGGTGACATCGGCTTCGGCAGCGCCAAGACCTATGATCTGGAGGCCTGGCTGCCCTCCCAGGCGCGCTACCGCGAGATTTCCTCGTGCAGTAACTTCGAGGCCTTCCAGGCGCGGCGCATGCAGGCGCGCTGGCGTAACCCGGACGGCAACAAGCCCGAACCGCTGCACACGCTGAACGGCTCCGGGCTCGCCGTCGGGCGCACGCTGGTCGCCATACTGGAGAACTTTCAGAACGAGGACGGCTCGGTCAGCGTGCCGCAGGTGCTGCAGCCGTACCTGGGCGGGCTCACACGGCTGGCGGCGTAGACTATCGATTATCGATACCCCTATACTGCATTTCATAATGAAGCGTACGCCGCGCAAACCGGCTCCGGCGCGAACGCGCGACCCGCTCTTCAACCGCTCGGTGGAAAAGGCTCTGGCGATCCTCGAGGCCTTCGGCGGTGAGCGGCGCGCCTTGAGTCTCGCGGAACTCGCCGCGAGTGTCGGCATGACGACGAGTTCTGCACAGCGCTGCACCCACACGCTGGTACGCCTTGGCTTCCTGCGGCGCGATCCGAGCCTCAAGCGCTGGGTGCTCTCGCCGCGGGCGCTCTCCTTCGCCCACGCCTACCTTGCCGGCCACGCGCTGCTCGAGCAGGCGACCACGCATCTCATCGATCTCAATCAGGCGAGCGGGGAGTCGGTGAGCATGACCGAGCCGGAAGATCTCGACATGGTGTTCATCGCGCGCTTTCCGAGCCTGAAGCGTTTCTACATCCACACGCCGGTGGGGCGCCGGCTGCCGATGTACTGCACCGCCTCGGGCCGGGCATACCTCTCCGCCTTGCCGGCCGCCGTCGCGCAGCGCATCGTGCGGCGCTCGGAATTGAAGGCGCTCACGCCCCACACCCTCACCGACGCGGCCGCCATCCTCAAGCGCATTCACGAGGCGCGCGAGGCCGGCTATGCCTGGTCGGATCAGGAGTGCTATCGCGGCGATCTGTCGGTTGCCGCTCCGGTCCTGGGCATCGATGGCCGAGCGCTCGCAGCGATCAATATTTCCGCACCGACCAGCCGCTGGAGTCTCACCGAAATGCGCACCAAGCTTGCCCCGCTGCTGCTGCAAACCGCCCGCGCTGCCTCGCTCGGCCAGTCCATGCTGCGTTCCGCATGAGCGACACTACCGAAAAGAGCATGCCCCAGCTCAGCCGCTCGCTGCAGCCGCGGCACATCACCATGATCTCGATCGGCGGCATGATCGGCGCGGGGCTGTTCGTCAGCAGCAGCGCCGCCATCGTGGCCACCGGGCCGGCGATCGTCGTCAGCTACCTCATTACCGGCACGCTGGTGCTGCTGGTCATGCGCATGCTGGGTGAGATGGCGATGACGCTGCCCAAGGTGCGCTCGTTCTCCGAGTTCGCGCGTGCCGGACTGGGTCCCTGGGGTGGCTTCGTCGCCGGCTGGCTCTACTGGTATTTCTGGATGATTGTCGTACCGGTTGAGGCCATCGCCGGCGCCAACATCCTGCACAACTGGCTGGGTTTACCGCCGCTGCTGCTCGGGCTGATCCTCATGGGGGTCATGACCGCCGTGAATCTCATGTCGGCACGCAGTTACGGGGAATTCGAGTTCTGGTTCGCCTCCATCAAGGTGGCTGCGATCCTTGTGTTCATCGCCCTCGGGGCAGCCTTTGCCTTCGGCTTCACCTCGCCCACCGGGTCAACCTTCGGCAACCTCACCGCCTATGGCGGCTTTATGCCCAAGGGGCTGACCGCGGTGCTGTCCGGGGCCGTCACGGTGTACTTCTCGCTCACCGGGGCAGAGATCACGACCATCGCGGCGGCCGAGTCCAAAGAGCCGGCGCGCGCTGTCGCGCGCATGAGCAGTACCGTCATCGTGCGCATTCTGACCTTCTACGTAGGCTCGGTGCTGCTCATCGTGACGGTCGTCCCCTGGATCCGGGTGCGGTCCGGGGAATCCCCGTTCACGCTCGCCCTGAGCACCATGCAGTTCCAGTGGGCGAGTGTGGCCATGAGCGCCATCATCCTCACCGCGGTGCTCTCGTGCCTGAACTCCGCCTTCTACGTGTGCTCGCGGGTGCTGTTCGTGCTCGCCGAGAATGGGGACGCACCGCAATGGCTGATCCAGTTGAACGCACGGCGCGTGCCGACGCGCTCGGTGTGGATGGGCAGCCTTGCCGGAGTGCTCGGCATCTTCGCCGCTACCGCGCACTCGCAGAAGGTGTTTGCGTTTCTGGTGAACGCATCCGGCGCGTTAATGGTATTCATCTACATGATGATCGTCGTCGCGCACCTGCGCGTGCGGTGGGCGCGTGAGGAGAGCGGCGTGCCGGCGCCGGCACTCACCATGTGGTTCTTTCCCTGGGCCGACTACCTCGCGCTCGGGGGCATGGCCGCGGTGCTGATCGCGATGGCACTGACTCCGGACATGCAGCAGGATCTGAAGGCCAGCGTGCTGTCGCTCGCGGTGGCACTCGGCGCATTCTATTTCGTCAACAGCCGGCGACGCTCACGCGCGCTGGAGAGTCCGGCGTCCGCCGGCTGAGGCGGCCGAAACAAGGAAAGCAGCGGGGAGACTCCGATGGGGCGCGTACGGTCAGGGCGATTGGTGATCGGCACTCAGGGCGGGGCGCTTACCTGGGTGATCGCAGCGGTGCTGCTCTCGGCCGGCAGTGCCGCCGTGGCTCAGGAAGAGGCGGCGGCGACCGAGGCCGCTGCGGCGGGCCCGCTCCAGGAGGTCACGGTCACGGCGACGCGCCGCGCGGAGAGCCTGAGCAAGGTGCCGATCAGCGTGACGGCGCTCACCCAGGAAAGCATGGATGACCGGGGCGTCAAGGACTTTGCCGACGTCGCCCGCTTCACCCCCGGGGTGAACTTCGACAATTCCGGCACCAACAATATTTCCATCCGCGGCATTTCCGGCACCGGCGGCGCCGGCACCACCGGCATCTATCTGGATGACACGCCGATCCAGATGCGCGCGCTGGCCTTCAACCCGGACGAAGCGCTGCCGAAGTCCTTCGACATCGATCGCATCGAGGTGCTGCGCGGCCCGCAGGGGACGCTCTTCGGGGCCGGCTCCGAGGGCGGCACCGTACGCTATATCTCAACCCAGCCGAGCCTCAGCAGGGCCTCGGTGTACAGCCGTGAGGAGGTCGCCACGACCGAGCACGGCGACCTGAGCTACGAGGCAGGCGCTGCCGTCGGCGGACCACTGGTGCCGGGCGTATTCGGAGCGCGGGTCGCGGTGTCCTACCGCCACGACGGCGGCTGGATCGATCGCATCAATCCGGTCTCGCTGCAGACGGAGGAGAAGAACGCCAACTTCCGCGACACCCTGCTCATCCGGCTGTCCGCCCTGTGGGCGCTCTCGGAGAAGTGGACGGTAACTCCGTCAATCTACTACCAGGACCAGAAGCGCAACGACATCGACAACTACTGGCCGCTGTACTCGGATCCCGCGGCGGGAAAATTCATCAATGCCAACCCCTCGCAGCGCGAAGTGCCGGATAAGTTCTACATCGCCGCACTGAAGGTGCAGGCGGACCTGAGCTTCGCGCAGTTTATTTCCAATACCTCGTACTTTCACCGCCAGGAGCAGACCGGCTACGAGGGCACCTTGTATAACCTCGGCTTCTACCAGGTGTATGCCTTCCCCGGCAACACTCTGCTCGACGGCACTGGCGTGCACCTGCCGGCCGGCGTTACCGACTACCGTTCGCCATCCTCCATCGACAACCATCAGGAGAACATCACCCAGGAGCTGCGGCTGCAGTCGAACGATCCGGCCTCGCGGCTGCTGTGGACCGGTGGCGTGTTCCTGAGCGTGAACCGCCAGAGCTATCTTGAGCAGATCCACGACCCGATGCTCAACGAGCTCTCGCTGGCGCTGGCCGGGGTGCCGTACACGGATATCTTCACGTACACCGATGCCAGCGGAAACACGGTCCCGGCGACCTTCGACCCGAACTACCCGAACGACGCCTACTTCCTGAAGACGCACGCCAAGGATGAGCAGTACGCAATCTTCGGCGAGCTCACGTACGGCTTAACGGAGCACCTGAAGGCGACCCTCGGCGCACGCTTCTCCAAGAACAAGTACTCGTTCGAGACCCTCACCGGCGGCCCGCAGCTGTATGCGGCCACCAGCACCGGCTCGGGCGATAACTCCGAGAACGCCTTCACGCCCAAGGCGAGCCTGCAGTTGCAGGCCGACGCGAACAACATGTACTACTTCACCTACGCCAAGGGGTTCCGTCCGGGCGGTGCCAACAACCCGTTGCCGCAGGCGGCCTGCTCGCAGGACTTCGTGAACTTCGGCATCACGGAGGCACCGACCACCTATAGTTCCGACACGGTCAACAGTTACGAGCTGGGAGCGAAGAACAATATCGGTGGCTGGCTGCGCCTGGCGAGCAGCCTGTACTACATCAAGTGGAACAACATCCAGCAGACCGTAATCCCGCCCATCTGCCAGATCTCGTTCATCGCCAACCTCGGTCAGGCCGTGGCTAAGGGTGCGGATCTGCAGGCCGATATCGCCGTGGGGGATCACGTCACCATCCAGCTGGCCGCCGGCTACACGGATGCGCGCTACACGGCCGATTCGCGCCTGAGTGCCGACAGCGCCGTGGGACCGGTGGTCGCCGACGGGGATGCGATCACGGGGGCGTCGAGCGAGACCGGCGGCGGCCAGCCGACCGCGCCGGTGACCGCGACCCTGGGCGTGGAATACCGCTTCAGTATGTTCGCGCGCCGCACCTTCATCCGTGGCGACGTCGAGTACAAGGGCCGTGCCAAGTGGCTTTCCCCCGGCCAGGACAGCCGTACGCTGCAGTATGACGAGGCGAATTTTGTCCTGCCTGGCACGACCTTCACCAGCATGCGCGCCGGCGTGGAACTGGGCGCCTGGCAGGTGAGCGCGTTCGTGGATAACCTCACGAACGCGCACCCGGTGGTGGACTTCAACAATACGATCTGTCCCACGGCCGGGGAGCCCGGGACCTGCACGATCGCCGCCGGCGAGCGCCTGCTGCGCGAGTACACCTGGCGTCCGCGTACCATCGGGCTCACCTTCATCTTCCACCAGTGATGCCGCGGCGGCGACGCAGGCAAGCAAGCGCCGCTGCCGGCAACACCGCGTTGCTCGCGGTGAGGCCGCCGGGCATGGACCGCTTCATTGCGCGCCGCGACTTCCTGCAAGGCACGCTGTATGCGGCCGCGAGCACGCTCAGCGGCCCGCTCCTGGCGGGCGTGGCGGGCGTGGCTGGCGCGGCCGGCGCACCTACCCCGGGCCAGGATCTGGCGGGCTACTACCCGCCGTCCTTGACCGGGCTGCGCGGATCGCATCCTGGCTCCTTCGAGGCCGCGCATGCACTGCGCGATGGTGCGGCACCGGCCGCTGCCGTGCCCGAAGCCGACAGCTACGATCTGGTGATCGTCGGAGCCGGACTCAGCGGGCTGTCCGCGGCGCACTTCTATCGGTCCGCCGCGCGCCCTGGCCGTATCCTGATTCTGGACAATCATGACGATTTCGGCGGCCACGCCAAGCGCAACGAGTTCGCCCTCCACGGCGACGTGCAGCTGGTCAACGGCGGCACGCTCGACATTGACAGTCCGCGGCCCTACGGCGCCGTGGCCACCGGGCTGCTGCGCGAACTGGGTGTGGACGTGCCGCAGCTGAGCCGCAAGGTCGAGCGGCGCCACTACTACGAGAAGCTCGGCATGCGCCGCGCCGCGTTTTTCGACGCGCAGACCTTTGGCGCCGACAAGCTGGTCACGGGACTTGGCGAAGTGCCGATGCGCACGCTGCTGCGGGACGCGCCGCTGACGGCGCAGGCTCGCGAGGACCTTGCACGTCTTGAGGACACGCACACCGACTACCTGGCCGGCCTCACGGCGGCGCAGAAGAAGGCCCACCTGGCGACGATCAGCTACCTCAGCTTCCTGCGTGAACACGTGAAGCTGGCCCCGGATGCGCTGGCGTACTGCCAGACACTCACGCACGGGGAGTGGGGCGTCGGTATCGATGCGGTTTCCGCCCTTGACCTCTGGGGCTACGGCTTCCCGGGTTTCAAGGGCCTGAGGCTGCCACGGGGAGCGACGCCCCTGATGAGTCCCACCGCGGCCGGCTATCACGAGACCGGCGGCTCAGCGAGGCTGCATTTTCCGGACGGCAACGCCACGCTGGCGCGCCTGCTGGTACGCCGCCTGATACCCGGCGTCGCGACCGGCACGACGGCTGAGGACGTAGTGACGGCCCGCTTTGACTACGCGCGCCTCGATCGCCCGGATGCCCCGGTGCGCTTACGGCTCAACAGCACCGTGGTGCGCGTCAGGCACGTCGGGGACCCGGCCAGCGCCCGCGAGGTCGAGGTCACGTATCTGCGTGCCGGACGGGCGGGCAGCGTGCGGGCGCGCCACTGCGTGCTCGCCTGCTGGAACATGATGATCCCCTACCTGTGTCCGGAGCTGCCGGCCGCGCAGCGCACCGCGCTCCACAGTCTGGTCAAGGCTCCCCTGGTCTACGCCAACGTCGGGCTGCGCCACTGGCGCAGCTTCAAGTCGCTCGCGGTCCGCGAGGTCTACGCGCCGGGCAGCTACTTCAGCAATCTGTATCTGAACCCCAAGGTCGACATCGGCAGATACCGTACCAGCGGCAATCCGGACGAACCCACCATCTTGCGCATGGAACGCACCCCGTGCCAGCCGGGGTTGTCCGAGCACGATCAGAACAAGGCCGGGCGCGCCGAGCTGCTCGCGACGTCGTTCGCGACCTTCGAGGCGAAGATCCGCGAACAGCTGCTGCGCACCTTAGGTGCCGGCGGCTTTGATCCGGCCGCGGACATCACGGCGATCACGGTCAATCGCTGGCCGCACGGGTACGCGCCCGAATTCAACTCGCTCTTTGACCCGCCGCTGCCACCCGCGCAGCGACCGGAAGTCATCGGTCGCGCCCGCTTCGGGCGCATCAGCATCGCCAACGCGGATGCCGGCGCGGCCGCCTATACCGATGCGGCGATCGACCAGGCGCATCGTGCGGTGCAGGAGTTGTTGAGTGCGGAGCTGCCGGCAGCCACCGCGGCGCCGTAGGGGTGGCCCAGGCGGCTCTACTTGTACACCTGCTTGCCCTGGAACCACGTCTGCAGCACGCGCGTCTTGGCGATGTCATCCGCGTGCCCGCGTTCGGCGAGCGCGAAGATGTCCTTATCAAGCACGATGAAGTCGGCGGACTTGCCGACCTCCAGTGAGCCGGCATCGGCGGCGATGTTCAGTTGCCGTGCACCGCTGATCGTGTAGGCCTCGATGACCTCCGGCAGCGTGATGCGCTGGTCAGGGCCCAGCGCCGGCAGCCCCGGTGTGCGTCGCGTGACGGCAATCGCCATGTTGGTAAACGGACGCGGGTCGCGCGTGTCCACGGGTGCGTCGGAACCTGCGGTGATGATGGCGCCTGCAGCCTTGGCGGAGCGCACCGGGTACGCCAGCGTTTCGTAGAGGCTGCCCGGCACATGCAGCGCTTGGTAGCTGTTGCCATGCACCTGCTGCAGGAAGGGGATCACGGTCAGGTCGTATTCCGGTCCGGTCGTCATCCATGCGTAGGTGAATGCAAGGTAGAGATGATCACGCCCCATGCGCGCCACGTCGGCCGGGTCCGCGAGCTGCACGTGCGCCAGAGCGTCACGGGTGCTCGAGACGCCATCGGCTGCGCGCGCCGCCTCGATGGCATCGATCGCGGTGCGCACCGCACGGTCGCCGATGGCATGGATGTGCAGCGTGAAGCCGGCCTGGTGCATGCGCCTGGCGTATTCCAGAATGACCGCGCGCTCGTGCTGCAGCTTCCCGTCGGAAATTGCGCACTGCGCGGGGTGATAGCCATGGGTCCTCATGAACGCGCCGACCTGCTCGGCGCTCGCGTAGTCCTCCGGACGCGCGCGCACTTCCTGGCACAGCGCCGAAGCGGTATCGACGTAGCCGGTCACCGTGACCTGGCCGCTCGGCTCGAGCGCGAAGATCGGCTGCAGGTAGGGCCGCAGGCTCGCCCCGTTCGGCAGCGTCGGCGGCACGGAAAGCGGGTTACCCTCAATGACGCCGTCGGCGAAGATCTTGACCACGTCCGCGCGGATCAGCGGACTGTTGGCGTACTTGGCGCGGATCTCGCTCGCCTTGGCGAGCAGGGTGTCGTAGTCGACCTGGCCATCAGGCTTGCGCGTGTTGGAAGGATCGAAGAACTGCGCCAGCTCCACGCGCACCGTCAGGTGGCCGCTGGCGAGCAGCTTGTCGTAGACCACCTGACCCTCGGGGGCGGCAAACGCATCGAGCACGCCGGTGATCCCGGCGCTGCTGAGGCGCTGCGTGACGCGCTCCGGGACCCGCGCGACCTCATCCAGCGCCAGGTACATCACCCCGACGTTGCTGATTGCGGCGCGCGCGTCCTCGTTCACCGCGCCATTGGGTTCGCCATGCTCATCGACTCCCACGAATGCCTTGAACGCGGCAAAATCCGTGGCCAGCGTCGCCTTGGAGAAGCCCACGACCTGGCCGGCGGAATTGCGGGCCTGTGACAGCGCAACACTGTTGAACGCGGCGTGATGACCGTCCTGGCCCTGCAGCTCGATTGCGCGCGTGGTCGAAGCCGCGTCCAGCGCTGCCCGCACCGTCGGCAGCTGCGCGTCCGGCTGATTGCCGGAGGTGAAATTCCATTGGTAGACGTGCAGCATCCCCCCGGGGGGCGTCTTGTACTTGGCGAGGCAGGCGGCGACGAAGCGCGACAACTCCTTCAGCGAGAGCTCGCGGTTGTCGAGGTCGCAGACGTCAAGCTCTGCGATGTCGAGGGGGTGGATGTGTGCGTCGATGAGTCCGGGGAGCACCAGCCGGCCGCCGAGGTTCTCGATGCGCGTCTTCGGTCCTACCCACGCCTGTGCGTCCTGCGTCGCCCCGAGAAACACCACGCGGCCGTCCCGCACGGCAAGCGCCTGAACCAGCGGGTGCGCGGGATCCACGGTGTAGATCTTGGCGTTGCGCACCACAAGATCAGCGGGCGCGGGAGCTTCCTCAGCAGCCAGCGGCGCGCTGAGGCAGCACAGCAGGCACGCAAGGGCGGGGCGAAACGCAGGCGTCATGATCGCAGCTCCCGTTACCGTCAGACTCAGTACTCCGGCGCCGGCGCGTTGCCGGTGGCGCCGAGGGCGCGCACCAGCTCCTGGCGCGTCGCCTGCACGTTGGCCAAGGGTGTGTGCCGTGTGCGGGCGACTTCCTCGGCGGTGAACGCGGCGGCGCGCGCCTCCCCGGGCGCCGGGTAGGTTTGCGCCAGCCAGTTGAGCACCGCGGCCAGCTGCGCGTCCGAGAGCGCGGAATTGGCCGCCCCCGGCACCCGCAGCACGTAGTTGCGCCCCGCCTCGGTGCGCATGTAGAGAGCGAGTGCGCCGGCGAGCGGCGGAACCTTTCCGGGCACGCCCCGCGCCTCCTCGCCGTGGCATCCCATGCAGTAGAGCATGTAGTCCTGGGCGGGGCTGGCTGCAGCGCTGGCACTGGCCAGCGCGGCAACGCTCAGGGCGGCGACGAGGACGGCAGGCGCCATGGCACTCTTTTAGGGACCGGCGGGCACGAGGCCCTTGCGATGCTCGCGGACCGCGGCACCGTCCTGCGGATGCGCGCGCTCGGCGGCGATGTCCGCCGCGCTCAGCGGTTGCACGGTGGCCGGTGCATGCCCCAGGTCGAACACCACGAAATTCAGCGTCGCGGCGAGGGTCTTATCGTCCAGGGTCGCAAATTCTGGCATCTTGAAGTCGTAGCGCGCTCCCTCCACCGTGATCGCGCCGAACAACCCGTACAGCACCGTCATGGCCAGCTGGCGGCGCCCCTCGGCGCTCGCGGCATAAAGCGCAGGGTAGGTCAGCAGCGGCGGCGCGAGCGAGGGCAGTCCGGCACCCGCCGCTCCATGGCATACGGCGCAGTTGGCCTGGAAGCTCGTGGCGCCGTCGGCATAGGCGGGCGCGGGGGCTTCGGCGGCTCCAAGGCGCGCGCTCAGCATCACGGCGCCGCCGAGCAGCCGCGCAGCGCGGCGGCCAGGGCGCAACGCCGGCCACCGTGGCCTCACTTCTCCGCGACTCCGAGGATGACCGACACCGAACAATGGTAGTTCGAGTCGGCGTTGGCCATGCACCAGTTGAGGTCGTTGTTGCGCGAGGGACGGTACGTCGGCTTCTCGCGCTCGTTGCGGTTGCACTCGCAGTCGCCGCAGCTGGTCTTGCCGCAACAGTCGTTGTAGGAAACGATGTAGTCGCGCCCGTCGCCGGGGTTGTGACAGGTCCCGATCCAGGTGATGGGCGAGGGCGCCGCCCCGGGGGGGCAGGAGGTCGAGGTGCCCCCGCAGCAGGCGCACAGGAAGCCGTCAATCGCGCAGTACTTCCAGTAGTCGCAGCTCTCGGGGCCGGCAGCCTTGGGTTTCGCATCCGCTGCCAGGGCGCGCCCGCTGCGGTCGATTGGCAGCAGTGGCAGCAACGCCGCCCCGGTCAGTATCTGTCCCAGGCCCGCGAGCAGGCTGCGGCGCGAGGTGCGCCGCGCCAGCGAGCGCGACGAATGTTCAAACAGCTGGTCAAGCGAGCGCATCACGTGCCCCGTTCTTCAAGGATTGAGCATCATCCACGGCGTCTGGCCGAGATGTTTCTCGATGTGCTTCACGTGCCCGCTGAGCGCATCGATGACGGCCACATTCGCGGCGCTGTCCGCCGCAAACAGCAGCGGTGCGGGGTCTTGCGATACCTGCACGGCGAGAATCCTCGCGAGCCCGGCACTCTGGAACGCCCAGCGCGCCAGACGCTTGTGACTGCGCGTGTCGAACACCCAGATCTCGGTGCCCCCTTCCTTGTGCGAGCCTTCCCCGCCCTGATGCATCGGCACGTACAGGCGGTGCAGTGCCCGATGCAGCGCGCCGACCTGTGTGCCGCCCAGGCGCCAATGCCCCTTTTCCGCAGGGCTGACCAGCGGCCAGACCGGCGCGAACACCGGCTGCGCCCCGGAAAGGTCGATCTCGTGCACCTCCCCGAGATAGGACAGGAATGCGTAGCCGTGCTCGCTGGCGATGCCCTGCACGAACACCGGATCGGCGTCGGCGTCGAAGAACGGCTCCGACATGGCGCGCGAGCTCTCGTGCCCGTCCGGATTCAGGGTCACGGTGAGCAGACGCCCGCTCTCGCAGAGTGAGGAGACCCGATTGGGGCCGGAGGGAATCACCAGCACGCAGCCGGCCGTGTCGATCTCGCCCAGGACCTTCTTGTTCGCCGGGTCCAGGACTCCGAAGGAGGCGGCGGGGGTAATATAGGCGGCGTACACGAAGTGACCATCCTCGCTGTAGGCCACGTTGAACAGGTTTGGTGCGGTCATGGCACGCTTGTTCGGCAACACGATCTCCCCGAGGGGCGTCAGAGTCGTGTTATCGCTGAACTCCACCACATCGGTGCGCGTACCGCGGCTGCCGCGTGCGAAGTAGGTGGTGGCAACCACGCTCTGGGTGCCATCGGGCGAGAGATTGATGCCCGGCATGAAGCCGGCGTCGATCTGGCCGAGACGCCGGTAGGTGTCGCCATCGAACAGGCGTAGCCGCATGTCGATCTCATTGTCGAAGGAAGCATCGAATACGTAGATCCAGTGCGGGGTCTTGGGCGGCAGCTTCTCGACCGTGAGATGCTCGGCCGCGAGTGGCGCCGGCGCGGCCTGTGCAAACATGCTGAGCGCGGAACAAACTGCTATTGCAGTCAGGAGTGTTGCGGATCGCATTCGATTGTCCCCAAGCCGCTCGCGCCGGTGATGCGCGCAATGAGCCGATAAGCGGGCGGCGCAACTTTGCATCGAGTCTGGCACAACGCTGATGAGGGTGAAAGAGCAAGCCGCCGGCGCGCGCGCGTTTGACCGACCGGCGTGGCTGCCGTAGAGTTTCGGCCCCCTACGATTAAGAATAATCGATAATCGATAGAGCAAGATGCCCGCCGTAGCGCTGCGATCGCTGTGGTCTGCGACCGCCTCACCGGGGCCCGACTGCAGTGCGCTTAGCACCCCGCGCCGCGCCCAGGCGGTGGTCATCGGCGCGGGCTATACCGGGTTGAGCGCCGCCTTGCATCTGGCGCAAGCCGGTCGGGACGTGGTGGTCCTGGAGAGCGCGCAGATCGGCGCGGGCGCTTCCGGGGTGAACGGCGGCCAGGTCATCCCCGGCGTCAAGCACGACCCGGACACCCTGGAGGCCATGTTCGGTGCGGTGCTCGGCGCGCGGCTCATCGCTACCGTCGCCTCGGGGCCGGCGGTGCTCTTTGAACTCATCGAACGCCTGGGCATCGCCTGCGATGCCACCCAGTCCGGGTGGATCCAGCCGGCGACTTCCGAGGCCACGCTGCAGCAAATCGCCGCGCGGGTGCAGCAGTGGCAGCGGCGTGGCGCGCCCGTCGAACTGCTATCGCGCGCGCAGGTTGCGCAGCTCACCGGTTCCACCCGCTACTGTGGTGGCCTCTTGGACCGCCGTGGCGGCAGCGTACAGCCGCTGTCCTATGTGCGCGGACTGGCGCGGGCGGTGCTGCGCGCCGGGGGACACATATTCACCCACAGCCCCGTGCTGCGGCTGAGTCGCGATGCCAGCGGCTATTGCCTCCAGACGCCGGCCGCCGAAGTCACTGCGCCGCTCGTCATCGTCGCGACCAACGCCTACACCGGCCGCCTGACGGACGAGCTGCGGCGCTCGGTAGTGCCGGTGCCCTCATTTCAGGTGGCGACGGCGCCGGTCCCGGCCGACCTCGCGCGCAGCATATTGCCGGGACGCCAGGCGGCTTCCGACACTTGCCGCCTGCTGCGCTACTTCCGGCTGGATAGCAGCGGACGCCTGGTGATGGGCACGCGCGGCACGTTCGCGGCAAGGCCCACGGTGCACACGGCGCGTCATCACTACCGCGCCGTGCACGAGATCTATCCGCAACTGCGCGCGCTGGGTTTCGAGTATCACTGGGGCGGCTTTGTCGCGATGACGCGCGATCACCTGCCGCACCTGCACGAACTTGCGCCCGGGCTCCTCGCAGGGCTCGGCTACAATGGCCGCGGTGTGGCGATGGCCACGCTCATGGGAAGGCTGCTGGCGCAGCGGGCGCTCGGGGCGGCGGCCGCAGACCTTGGCTTCCCGGTGACCCCGCTGCGGACCGTGCCGCTGCATGCCTTCAGCGGCCTCGGGGTACGCGCGACCATACAGTACCTGCGGCTGGCGGATGCGCTGGCACGCTCGCGCAGCAGCACCTAGGAGCAACGGATGGACACGACCAAGGTTGCGCTGCTCACCGTCCTGATCCTGATCAACATCGCTTTCGTGCTCGGCTGGGTGTGGTCGGCGCGTCGCTACCGACTGCAGGGTCGCCCGACCCCGGCGGACGTTGCCATCGGATTCGCGACGGACTTTCTGGACACGCTCGGCATTGGATCCTTCGCACCGACCACGGCACTCTTTAAGTTTCGGGGGGCGCCGGCGGACGAATTGATTCCCGGCACGCTCAACGTCGGGCACAACGCGGCGGCTTTCATGGAGACCCTGCTGTTCGTGACCGCGGTGATGGTCGAACCGACCCTGCTGGCCTGCATGATCGGCAGCGCGACACTGGGGGCCTGGCTCGGGGCAGGAGTAGTCAGTCGTCTGCCGCGTCGCACCATTCAGCTATTCATGGGAATTGCCCTGTTACTTGCGGCGGCGTTCTTTGTGATGCGCAACCTCGACGTGTTTCCGCCGGGGGGCACAGCCTATGCGCTCAGCGGCTGGCGCTTCGGCGTGGCGGTCGCCGTCAACTTCGTGCTGGGCGCGCTGATGTGTATTGGGATCGGTAACTACGCACCCAGCATGATCGTGCTCGCCCTGCTGGGCATGCACCCACTCGCCGCGTTCCCGATCATGATGGGCAGCGACGGCCTGGTGCAGCCCGTGGCCAGTCTGGGCTTCTTCCGCTCAGGTCGCTTCTCGCATGGCACTTCCCTGGGCCTCGTCATGGGTGGGGTGGTCGGCGTGCTGGTGGCCTTCTACATCGTCAAGCAGCTGCCGCTGAC
>Ga0207693_10000060_pt1 | contig 93715 bp, 79 predicted proteins | sample LARL81metaG_FD_184347 | JGI IMG/M metagenome (GOLD analysis project Ga0207693, IMG submission 184347) | Corn, switchgrass and miscanthus rhizosphere microbial communities from Kellogg Biological Station, Michigan, USA - LAR L8-1 metaG... | ecosystem: Host-associated > Plants > Roots >...
CTCATGGCGCGTAACTCCGAAGCGTCACGGGCCGCTCCAAGCGGTGGTTAGGAGTCACGTTCAACCACCCTACGTTTCTTATAGGGCACCACGCGTAAAGATCAAGGCAGCCCCAAACCAGGCGCAGAGAAGCCCCACGACCCATTTTAGTACCTTAGCGCTCAAGGTCGGCATCGAGAACATCCGAGTAATAACGCCACCGCGACTCTTATCCCCGACCTGTCTGTCCCCAAAGCCAATGATTAAGGCACCTAGAACGATAAGCGCGGCACCACCGGGATACGCAAGGATTGCGGAGTTCACTACTGTGTCTTCCGAAGGGGCGTGAATCCAGGCACGAAGGGATTCAAACAAAGCCCAAGCGCAAATGCCACCAACTCAGTGACTCCTAACTATATGTCGACGACCGAAGTGTCGTGTTTGTACTACCCCAATTGTGACGCATAACACTCGCGGCGCAACCACCGCGGACTCATCTGCGCCTGTGACTGGTGTAGTGACGGCCGGCACCGAGGTGGGGGTTACACTCAACGGTTACCGCCCAACGCCTGGATCATAAAGAGGGGCGGCGCCACGAGGTACAGGCCAGGGTGCGCCGGTGACGTAGCGGTTCACCCCTGACCAACGAGCCGGTCCGTTCGCGCGCGGCGGCGCCCACCTGCCCTGCCGTTTGCATTGTAGTAGGCTGAGCGCCATGTCGGACGAAGCTCCCGTTCTGATCGCAGGGGGAGGTTTGGTCGGCCTATCGGCCGCAACATTCCTCGCTCACCAGGGAATTCGCTCGGTGACCATCGAGCGTCTGCACTCGAGTTCGCCCCTGCCCCGCGCGGCATTCTTCCATATGCGCACGCTGGAGATGTTCCGCTCGGTCGGTATCGAGAACCGTGTGCGGGAGGAATCGGCGCTAGACTTCGTCCCGGAGGGCGCCATCATCGCGATGGATTGCCTCGCGGGTCGCAAGCTCGCGGACATCGTTGCGAACCTGAACGAGGGTGTCGAGGCGGTCAGCCCCTGCCGCCGGCTGTTCCTGAACCAGCCTAGACTTGAGCCGATTCTGCGCGACCGTGCCCGGGAAGCCGGCGCCACGATACTGCAAGGTGTGCAGCTCACCGATGTGCGCCAGGACAGCAGCGGCGTCAGCGTCACCGTGGAGGATTCCGACGGCGGCACCGCGCAGGAGCTGCGTGGCAGGTACCTGATCGCCGCGGACGGCGGCCATTCCAGGGTGCGCCAGTCCCTGGGAATCGATTACGAGGGACGTGGCGCATTCTCCAATTCCGTCACCATCTACTTCACCGCGGACCTGTCGCCCTGGTTGGGCGACAAGGCGTGGAGCCTGATCTACGTGAACAATCCGCTGTTCCGCGGCTTCTTCCGGATGAACCGCAGCGCCCAGGCGGGCTTTCTCGCCATCAATACTCTGGGCGATCCGCGGCAGGGTGAGCAGGCCGCGGCGAATGCGGCCGCGGACGTGAGCGAGGGCCGGCTCATCGAACTTGTGCGCACGGGCGTGGGGGATCCGCAGCTCGCGGTGCGTATCGACGGCTACACCCGGTGGCGCGCGACCGCGAGCGTCGCGAAGGAATTTCAGGACCGGCGCATCTTCATCGCGGGCGACGCCGCCCATCTGATGCCGCCCAACGGCGGGTTCGGTGGCAATACGGGTATCCACGACGCCCACAATCTCGCGTGGAAGCTCGCTGTGGTGCTGCAGGGACACGCGCGTGCGAACCTGCTCGACAGCTACGCGACGGAACGCAAGCCCGTGGCCCGCTTCACGGTCGAGCAGGCCTTCGCGCGCTACGTGGCACGCACCGCACCGTGGCTGCAGGTGAGCCAACGACCCGAGCCGCTGGTGGATGACCTGAACATCGAGCTCGGCTATCTCTACGACTGCCCGCTCGGCGGTCACGCCGATCCGCGCACCACGCGCGGAGTGCCGGGCTCGCGGGCACCGCACCTGTGGCTCGCGCGCGCAGGCCGCCGCCTTTCCACGATCGATCTGACCGGTCACTACCTGCTCTTGGCCGGAGACCAGGGAGGCGCTTGGGTGGAGGCTGCCAGGGCGGCGAGTGAGCGCTGCGGCGCGCTGCCGCTGGATGCCTACCGCATCGGCAAGGATTTCGACGACACCGAAGGCCGCTTTCAGCACTGTTACGGAATCTCGAGCTCCGGTGCATCGCTCGTGCGGCCCGATGGCTTCGTCGCCTGGCGCTGCGAGAAGGCCGCGCCCGATGCTGCTGCCGTCCTGCACGCGGCCCTGAGCCGCAGCCTGGGCATTCCGCCCACTGACCCCTAGGGACGGCAGGGCTGCGAGCCGGGCACCATCTGTCGTGAGCGGCCCTTCTCTCTCACCTCTTGGCGCCATCGTGACATTCGCGCCCGCAGTTCAGATTTCTTAACGGCACGGGCGACGAGTTCGGCTTACTGTTGGTCACAGTCACGGCCAGGATCCCCCCTAACTGATCCCCGTGATCAGGCACCCACGGACTGTGTGCTGACAGTCCGTGGGTGCCGAAACGAGGGGCTGGCCCGGCGCCGGTTACCTCACGCCCTTCGATGGCGGGGCGCCGCAGCTTGCTCAGGGAGGAACAGCCCCATGGAAACACTGCGCCTGCGCGGCATCCAGCAGCCCTCGGCCGTGGAGCGGCTGTTGGACAACTTCATCGCGCGCTCGAATCTGTTACCTAAAAACTGTTATCAGATTCGAGACCCCGACACGCTGCCACCGCAGCTGCAGCGCGTGGTGCTGCGGGAGACCGAGAGAGGTCACACCTGGGCGTGCTGGGCCGACCCATTCAACACCTGGCTCTTCACCTGCGAGATGTCGCTGCCCTCGTCCCGTGAGCGGGCCACGCCGGTGCTGCTGGTGAGTCTCTACGACGAGGCGGGCGCCTTGAAGGAATCGGCAAGCTGGATGGCCGATCCGGAGGGCGACTGGCACCGCTGCATCGCCTGAGCCTCGAGCGGCACCCCCGTGACGGTTTACGGCTACTGGATTGCCTTCTGCCCGATGTTCGACAGCGCGCTCTCGGTTCCGTCGCTCACGTAGGCCGTGACGCCGAAATACCAGGTTCCGGAGGGCAGATCGGTGACGAGATAGGTCGTCACGGTCGGATTCGGTACCAGGACCACCTCGTTGAGCGTGCTGCGCGAGGTGCCGTAATAGACTTTGTACCCTGCCAGGTCGGTGAGCACCGTGCCATCGGTGTTCTGCGTCACCGGGGTCCAGTCAAGCGTGGCGCCACCGCTGCCAGCCGGCGGGGGGCCGGGAGTTCCGGCGGGGGTACTCGTCGGTCCCTGCACCACCGCTGCGCTGCCACAGCCGACCATGCCCAGCGCGAGGGCAGCGCCCACTACACCCGGGCGCACACGGCGGACCATGCCTACGGCCGAACGGGTCATGCGTGAAAGCTTGCGCCACGTTTCGCGACAGCTGCAACGCTCGGGCAGAGACCCCTGCCTCAGGTGCGGCAATCACGGCGTTCCCGCTGACCTCAGGTAAGCCCCGGCAGGCAGCAACCCCAGGCAACCGCGCGCTCAAGGTGCAAGCAGGCTGCCAGGCGCGCGCGGCTGCGCTTCTTCCGGGGAAGCACGACGCCCTGAGGCGGCCCTTTCAGGGTCCTGAGAGCAATCGTACGCCGGCCGGGAACGAGCGTAGAGTGCTCGGCGTGGAGAATGGTGGCGACGACCCCCTTGATAGCCCACCAGGCTTCACGGGCGAGTCGGTGGAATTTCTCATTCACCAGCGCGGGTCGCTCATCGCCACCACCATGCTGCTCGAAGAGCACGCACGCACCTCCGAGCCCGGCTTACGGCCCTGGTACACGATCGCAACCACGCTGTGCGCGCACGCCGCCGCCGAACGCGTGCTGCATGAATGGGCCCAGCAGTGTGATCCTGACACTTATTCGACGGTCGTAGGCGAGCAATGGGGGTTCGTGCGGATGGCCGAAACCCTGCTGCCGCAGATCGCAGGCGACATGCCGGCGGATCTCACGGCGCTCAGCAGCATGCGGAGCGCGCTGTGCCACCCGCAGCCGGATCACACCGACACCAGCGCGCAGGCTGCCCGGTGGGTGGCCGCCGACGGCGCGCGCCGGGCGCTCGGCGTCGTTGCAGCCCTGGAGTCCGAGTTCTTCCCCGACGGGGAGGCGGCCACCGGGTAATCCCGGGTCCGCGGGAACATTTAAAAGTCCGGCGCGGCGGGAGGCTTCCCCCGCCGCGCCGGCGCAACAAGAGCCACGACTGTGGGGGGTGTCGGGGTCCCGGAGTGGAATCATGTCCACTCGAATCGACCACGCAGAAACCGGCCGGCGGCGGACACGCGGGAGCGCTGAATCGCCCGCATCCCACCAGCACCCTTACCTTGAGGTGGGAACGAAGTCCTCCAGCACCGCCTGGCGCATCAGCTCCGGCGGCAGCAGGCCCTGGTTGAGGATGAAGTCATGGAACTTCTTCGGGTCGAACTTCTTGCCGAGCTTGCCTTCGGCTTCCTTGCGCAGCCCGAGCAGGCGCGTGTAGCCATAGAAGTAGCTGTTGGCCTGGCCCGGTGAGCGGAACGTGAAGCGCTCCACCTCCTCCTTGGCGAAGGCGTGGCTGAGCACGACGTCCTGCTCGAGCACCTCGTAGGCACGCGCCGGCGTCACCGCCCCGCTCTGCAGCTCCGGATCGAGGAACGCGCGCGCCGCGCGCAGCAGGCGCAGCTGCAGCGTCAGCAGCTGCCCCTCCGCCGGCTCGTACGGCTGCATGATGTATTCGGAGTACAGTCCCCAGCCTTCCGCATTGGTCGAATTGAAGGCATAGAGCGCGCGGGCCAGGCTCACGCCCTGCTCAACCATCGAGTCGAACTGCAGCTCGTGCCCCGGACGCGCCTCGTGCGCCGTCAGCGTCCAGGTGACCGCATCGAAGGTGAAGTCATCGTACGCATCCTCCGCCCCACCGGTGGCGGAAGGAATGTTCAGGGGCAGCACGAACTCGCCGCGCTGCCCGGTGTTGTGCAGGAACGGCGGCGGCGACATGTGCGGCGCGGGCTGCTGCGCAGTCTCCGCGGCGGTGGCCAGACGGATGATCGCCGGGCGGGCCGGCAGCGTCACCAGGTGCTGCGCGACGATGATCTTCTCGATCTCCTGCAGCCGGTGGTTGAAAAAGGGCAGGATGGCCTCGCCCGTGATCTGCTGCTTCTTCAGCTCCGCGATCACCGCGCGGTAGTCCGCGGAAGGGTAGTTGTTGGTCTTGGCGACCTGCGCGGCCAGTGGCGCCATCTCGGCCTGGTACTGCGTGAAGGCGGCGTGCGCCAGGGCGGCGATCTTGGCCGGCGGCAGGTCGATGCCGTAGCGCTCGAACTCGAGCGCGTACTTCTCCGGCGGCAGCCGGAAGTCGGTGCGGGCCTTGGGCAGGATGGTCTGCTCGACCCAGGCGTCGTAGTCGGCGAGCTGGCTCTTCAGCTTTGCGTACGCGGGCTCCCAGCCCTTGAGCCCGTACTTGTTGAAGAGCGTCGCGATCCCCTCGACATAGTTGGAATTGCGCCCGAGTTCGGTCTGCACCTGCTCCCTGGACGGGTAGCTCACGCCGGGCTTGGCGATCTGCGCCAGTTCGCGCTCCTTGAGCACTTCGGTGAGCGGCCGGGAGCCGGCTTCCGCGCCGCTGTACCGCTTCAGCCGCACCAGGGCGGCGGGCCGGCGTTCCGCGGCCACCTGGTCATCCAGGAGGCCGCGCAGCCCCTGGAATACGATCTCGCTGCCGTTGAGGAACGGCACCTCGTGCTGCAGCTCGTAGTCCTGCCTGCGAAACTGCAGGTCGAAGGCCTTGCGCAGGATCTGGATGTCCTCCTGCACCTTCTTGTCCGGCTCCTGCGCGGCGGCTGCGTTGACGCTCGCGAGTGCGGCCTCGAGCTCGCGCCGCTCGGCCAGCTCGTCCGCGAGCGTGGGATTGGAGATGCGCTCATCGAATTTGGCCAGCCCCTGGCGCGAGCCTTTCTCCGGCGCGTGCTCAAACTCCACCGCGAGCAGCTTGTTGGTGTAGGTGTTGCTTTTCTCGATCCACGCCTTCTCGGCGGGAGCTGCGGCTTCAGTCGCCGCGGCCGCACAGCACAGTGCACACACCGAAATCGCAACGCTCAAGCGGGGCATAGTCGCTCCTGGTCCGGTGACAATGGGACGGCGGGCGATATTATAGGTATCGCCGCCACCGCGCTGCGTGAGCGCAGGGGCGCGCGTGCTGGAGCCCGCGAACTCATGCAGCATCCGGTTTGCTACCGCACGGCGCAGGTTGATGGCGTCTCGATTTTCTACCGCGAGGCGGGGCCTGCGGATGCCCCCGTGCTCGTGCTGCTGCACGGCCTGCCCTCCTCCTCGCGGATGTACGAGCCGCTCTTGAGCCGGCTGTCCGATCGCTTCCGGCTGATCGCCCCCGACTACCCCGGCTTCGGTCACAGCGACTGGCCGGACCCGAAGGCGTTCGCCTATACCTTCGATCATCTGGCGGACATCATGGCGCGCTTTACGGAGCAGCTTGGGCTGACGCGCTACGCGTTGTACCTGCAGGACTACGGCGGCCCGGTGGGCTTGCGCCTGTCGCTCGCGCATCCGCAGCGCCTCAGTGCCCTCATCGTGCAGAATGCGGTGGCGCACGATGAGGGCCTGGGCCCGAACTGGAAGCTGCGGCGGGCATTCTGGGCGGACCGGGCCACGCACGAGAGCACGCTGCGAACCAACCTGCTCTCGCTGGCCACCACGCGCACGCGCCACCTCGGCAGTGATCCGGCGCTCGAGCGCTACGATCCGGACCTGTGGACCGATGAGTTCGCGTTCCTCAACCAGCCCGGGCAGGCGGACATCCAGACCGATCTCTTCTACGACTACCGCACCAATGTCGCCGCCTATCCCACCTGGCAGGCGTGGCTGCGAAAGACGCAGCCGCGCCTGCTGGTGTTGTGGGGCAGGTTCGACCTGTCCTTCGAGATCAGTGAGCCGGCCGCCTACCGCCGCGACGTGCCGCAGGCGCAGGTGCACCTGCTCGACGCGGGGCATTTCGCGCTCGACACCGCCGCGGAGGAAATCGCGCTGCTGGTGCGGGCGTTCCTGAGCTAGCCGGACGTCGGCGGCGGGCTCCTGCAGGAGCCCGGGCCGCCTACTCCACGACGATGGTGCCCACCATGCGCGGGTGGATCGTGCACAGGTAGTGATAGGTGCCGGGCTTTTCGAACTTGAACTCAAAGGTGCCGTCGGTATCCACCGCCCCGGAGCGAAACAGACCCGCATCGCTGAAGATGGTGTGCGGCTCCTCGTCCTTGTTGAGCCACGTCACCACCGTGCCCGCCTTCACCGTGAGGGTCACGGGTGCGAACATGAACTGCTGGATGAGCACGCGCGGTGCCGCGCTGTCCGCAGCCGACGCGCTGCCCACGCCGCCGCCGAGCGCCGGCAGCGCAGCCATGATCATCAAGATGAACCTTGTTCCTGGACGCACGTGCGCCTCCTTGCCATGAAAAAATGGGTGGTGCCTCAGCTGAGCGTCGTGTCGGTGAGCTGCAGCGAGTGCGCGGCCAGTGAGGCGCGCGTGACGCCGAGCAGCTTCGCCAGCTGGTCCGGTGGCACCTTCAGGGGTCCCGGGCCGGCACCCTCGCCGGCGCCCGGCTGCGGATAGGCGGTCGAGCGGGCCGTGTGATAGGTGATGTTGCCTTCGACCTTCTGCACGATCTGGTGGATGTGCCCGTTCAGTATCGTGACGGAACCGAAGCGGCGCAGCTCCGCCACCACCGGCTCCACGTCCCCGGTGCCCCAGCCCCAGGGCTCGTAGATCGTCCACAACGGCATGTGGGCGAACACCACCACCGGGGTGCTCGCGGTGCGCGCCTTCAGGTCGGCGATCGCCCAGGCGACCTGCTCCGCGCCGAGCGTGCCGAGGCCGCCGGCCCGGAACTGCAGCACGTTCACCAGCGCCAGAAAGTGCACGCCCGCGTGCTGGAAGCTGTAGTAGCCGCGGTCCTCGGAGGCCTTCCCGAAGCGGCTGAAATACTCAGTCACCGCAGGATCGGTCGTGTCGTGCTCGCCGGGCACGGTGTGCAGCTCCCCGCCGCGCAGCCCCGCGAGCATCTGCTGCGCAAGGTCAAACTCCGCCGGCTTCGAGAGGTGCGTGATGTCGCCGGTATGCAGCGTGAGCGCCGGCGGCTGCGGCAGGCGGTTGACGAGCTCGATGGTCTGCATCAGCGTGCCGCTGACGTCCGGATTGGCGTCCTTGCTGAAGCCGATGTGCGTGTCGCTGATCTGCAGGAACAGCGGCCGCCCCGCGGCCGTCGCGGGGGGCTTAGCGGCGGCGAGCGCCAGATCGAGCGGCGTGAGCACCCCGCCCGCGAGGGTGAACAGGGTGCCCGCCGTCCCGTAGGCGAGGCATTTCAGCGCGCCGCGGCGCGTGAGCTGGGTGGGGTCGTGGGGCATGTCCGTCTCCTGGCGTAATTTGCGGTGCAGGCAGGAGACGCCAGACGGGGCGGGATTATTCCCCGGCGGCGCGGACAAGGGGTTAGGGAATAAACTGGCCGCCGCGCGAGTCCTGATTTGCCGAGGACACCGGTTGGACGCCACTGTGCCAGTCACGCACGTCGATGGACGCTAGACGCATGCGCTTTGAAGCGCAGGTCATGCCGCACCTGGACGCGGCCTACCGCTTTGCGCGCTGGCTGGTGCGTTCCTCGGCGGATGCGGAAGACATCGTGCAGGAATCGATCCTGCGGGCCTACCGCGGCTTTGACGCCCTGCGCGGCACCGACGCCAAGAGCTGGCTCCTCACCATCGTGCGCAACTGCCACGCCACCGCCCACCGCCAGCAGCAGCGCCGCGCCGCGGTGCCGTTGCCCGAGGAGAGCGACACCGAGCACGGGTACGCCATGACCGCCACAACACCTGATCCGCAGCATGCCTCGATCGAGCGCGATGAGGAACGCGCCTTCGAGCAACTGCTGTCGCAGTTGTCGGCGGAGCATCGCGAGGTGCTCGCGCTGCGGGAGCTGGAGGAGATGAGTTACCGCGACATCGCCACGCTCACCCGCCTGCCGATCGGCACGGTGATGTCGCGCCTGGCGCGGGCCCGCGCCGCGCTGAAGGAACTGTGGCTCACGCAAACGCAAGGAGAGCCCGGTGTCGTGCGCTGAATCGCTGCGGCTGCAGGCCTACTTCGACGGCGAACTGGATGCGCCGGGGGCCCTCGAGATCGAGGCGCACCTGGAACAGTGCCCCGCCTGCCGCGCGCTGCTGCAGGATCTGGAGCAACTGCGGGTCGCGATCCGGCGCGAGCTTGCGCCCGCGGTGCCGGCGGCGCTGCGCGCGCGCATCGCGCGGCGCCTCGATCAGGAACCCGCTGCCGGCGCGCTGCCGCCGCCGGCGCCGCGCTCCTGGAGCCGCCGCCCGTTCTGGCTGGGGGCGCTCGGCGGGGCCGGCGGCAGCGCGCTCGCCGCCACGCTGCTGTTCCTCGTGCTGTCGCCCTCACTGGGCAGCGTGTTGCTCGATGAGCTCGTGGCAGCCCACGTGCGCTCGCTCATGCCCGCGCACCTGATCGACGTCGAATCGACCGACCAGCACACCGTGAAGCCCTGGTTTTCCGGCCACGCGGACGTCTCCCCCGTGGTGGCCGACTTTGCCGCGCAGGGCTACCGCCTGGTGGGCGGGCGCGCCGATTACCTGGATCATCAGCGCGCCGCGGTGGTCGTCTACCAGCACGGCGCGCACGTCATCAACGTCTTCAGCTGGTCCGGGCGCGGCGGCCTCTCGCAGCAGACCACGCGCAACGGCTATCACCTGCTCTTCTGGAAGAACGGGGACGTTCAGTACTGCGCCGTCTCGGATGCCGGCTGGGACGAGCTTTCGAAGCTGGTGCGGCTGCTGCAGCAGCAGGCCACGCGCGACAACCCGCACTAACTGCGCCGTTCACTGCCCGCGCGTGTGCCAGGCGGCGGCATCGGCCAGACCGAAGCCGTGTCCCGGGTCCCCTGCGGGCGCGCTGCCGCCACCGCCGCTGCCACCGCAGGTGCCGAGCGTGCCCGCCCCGGCGATCCCCACTAACACGACACGCACCAGGCCGACCTTGCAGGCACCCACTCGGCACGGCCGGTCAGTGATGGCCCCTCATACGGCGCGCGGTGCAGGAGCCGGCCCCACCCGGACTGATATAGTCCGGCCCTTTCCGCACTCGGAGCGGCCATGGAATTTCACCTTCCGGGGCACGTACGCACGCTCAGGGATTTCCTGACCCACATCGGGATCGTGACCCTCGGCATCCTGATCGCGCTGGGTCTGGAGCAGCTGGTGGATTCACACCACCGCGCCACCCAGGCCCGCGAAGCCGTGGCGGCCTTCCGCCGCGAGCTGCAGGACAACCGCACCCAGGTGCAGGAAGTGATGGCGGCGATGCCGCAGCTGCGGGCGCAGATCCAGGAGCAGATTGCGCTGCTGTCCGCGCCGCCCGCCGACGGCAAGACGGCGCAGCCCATCACCTATCCGGGGATTCATTTCGATCTCGTCTCCAGTTCCAGCTGGGATGCGGCGATCGCGACCCAGGCACTCAACGAGATCCCTTATCACGAAGCCAAGCGTTACGGCGAAGCGTATGGCGTGTTCCGGATTTTCCTCGACGAGGAACGCAACGGGCTGACCGCCTGGCAGGAAATGCGCAGCTTCGGCAGCGACGCGGCGCCGCTGAGCGCTGAGCAGCGCCGCGCGCTGCTCGAACAGTTCCGACGCTACGAGAGCTTCACTTACGTCATTGATCTTGTCGGCCGCGGCGCCCTGCAGGCCTGCGAACGGGCGCTCAAGCAGGCCCGCCGGATCGCAGCCACCGCTGGCCGCCATTGCAGGAGAGCTATGAAGACGACTATCGAGGTGATCGGCTGGACCGGCGCCACTCTCATACTGGCCGCCTACGCGCTCTTGTCCACGGGCAAACTGCGCGCGGAATCCGTCACCTATCACCTCATGAACATCCTGGGGGCCGCGGGCTTCGTCATCAACAGCGGCTGGAACGGCGCGCTGCCGTCCGCGGCGATGAATGTCGTGTGGATCGGGATCGGCGTGTATGCCCTGCAGCAACAGCGCAAACCCCCGCCCAAGGCGGACGTGCCGGGGTAGCCGGCGCGCGCCATGCCGCATCGCCGCAACATGCCTGGATCCCGTAGGGCTGAACCGTGCTGCAGGGGGGCTGCCGCGGGCGGGAACGCGATCCGCCGAGGGCCGAAACTTAGGAACCTGACTCAAATAAGTTAATTACAACAAATACTTACACGCACTGACAGAGACTGGGGCACGAATCCTTTAAACTTCCCGCCAAGTGCGTTCAGGGTTCTTCATCGGAGGATGTGCCGGCCGCGATGCCACGCGGCTGCATGCTTTCAGGGCACGGCGGCCGGCGGCGATGACGCCCGCCTGCGCCGGCACAGGATCAGGGAGTACGATCCGCGACTTTGACTAACAGTGCAGCCACAGCTGCCGCTGAACGAAGCCAACACGACGGCAATTTCGGATCTGGCGCCCGCCGGGCAGCGGATCCACAACAGGGGTGAGAGCATGCATCGGATTACTTTGGGCCGCCTCGCGGCCAGCGTCCTCGTACTCGGCGCAATCGTCGGAACCTCGGCGGCCACCTCGGCCGTGGTGGCGCCGCCGCGCGCCAAGGCGCTCGCGCGCACGGCTGCAGCGGTACCGGCCACGGCACGCCTGATGGCGTTCGGCGGCCGCAGCGCGGCCCAGCAGCGCAGTGGCGTCGGCGCCAAGCTCGACGCGGCGCTGGCCGGCATTGCGCGTCATACGGACCTGGCGAGCGCCGCCAACCCGTACGCCAAGCTGAGCGCGCTGAACCCGGCGGCCCACTTCATGGTCTCCCCGCGCACCGGCACCGCCTACGTGGCGGTCGATGCGATCACCCGCGGGGACCCGCAGGCCCTGAAAGCCGCCCTCGTGCGCCTCGGCCTCGAGCGCCCCGCGGTGTACCTGAACGACGTCGGCGGCTGGCTGCCGGTGAGCGCGATCGAGGCGGCGACGGCCGTTACCGAGCTGCACTCGATGCGCGCCGCGCTCTCGCGCACCAACACCGGCTCAGTGACGACCCAGGGCGACTACGTGCAGGGCACGGCGAACCTGCGCAGCACCGCTGCCCTGGATGGCACGGGGATCACCGTGGGCATCCTTTCCGACAGCTACAACTGCTACGCCACCTACGCGGCGAGCGGTAGCCCGCCGGCCACCGGCAACGCCGGCTATGCCTCCAGCGGCTTTACCGCCACGGCCAGCGACGATGTCGCGAGCGGTGACCTGCCGGCAACGGCCAATATCAACATTCTCCAGGGGGGTGAGGCGCCGTGCATGGACTACGGCGCGCCGCTGCTGCTGCCGGATGCCGATGAAGGTCGCGCCATGATGCAGATCGTGCACGACGTCGCCCCCGGCGCGAAGCTCGCCTTCCACACGGCGGTCGTGAGCGAGGCGGACTTTGCCAGCGGCATCCAGGCGCTCGCCAGCGCCGGCGCCAACATCATCGCCGACGATGTCACCTACTTCGATGAGCCGTACTTCCAGGACGGCCTCGTGGCGCACGCCGTCGACACCGTCAAGGCTGCGGGCGTGGCCTACTTCGCCGCTGCCGGCAACAGCGGTGCCAATGCCTACGACAACACCGCGCCCTCCTTCGCGACCGCCTCCACCAGCCCGCCGGGCGAGACGCTGCTGAACTTCGACACCACGGGCGCGACGACCCAGACCGCGCTCACGGTACACATCCCGGTGCTGGCGCCGGGGCAGTTCATCGCGGTGGTGCTGCAGTGGGACCAGCCCTACGTGACCGGCGCTGCGGGCAGCGGCGGCGCCACGAGCCAGATGGACCTGTGCCTCACCGGCTCCGGCTCCGGGCTCATCTCGAGTCCGGACAACCCGACACCCAACAGTGACAGCTCCAACCACAACGTCACCCCCGGCACCCAGGTGTGCACGGGCGCCAACGCGACCGGCACGGATCCCTATCAGATCCTGGTGCTCGGCTATCCGGCCAATGCCACCGGGGGCGTCGCGTGCGCGGCGTCGGGCAATCCGATCAATTTCACCCCGACCAGCTGCAGCGCCGCACAGGACATTACCATCCAGGTGGGGCATGCCGGCGGCACGACGCCGGGGCGCATCAAGCTGGCCATCGAGGACAACGGCGCCGGCGTGACGGCCGCAACCGGAGGCCCCCCGCTCACGGGCGGCACGCTGCAGGGACACCCGGGAGCGGCCGGGGCGATGGCTGTCGGCGCGGCCTTCTGGGACTACACCGCCGCCTGCCAGGGCATTCCGGCCGCATTGCTGGAGACTTTCTCCGCCAAGGGCGGTGACCCGATCCTCTTTGACGCCGCGGGCAATGCGCAGGCGGCCGTCGTCCGCCAGAAGCCCGATATCATCGGCCCCGATGGCGGCAACGACACCTTCCTCGGCTTCGTGCTCCAGGCCGGGGGCAGCGGGCAGTGCTCGGACAACGGCACGCTGCCGAGTTTCTTCGGCACCTCGGCCGCGACGCCGCACGTCGCGGGCGCCGCAGCCCTGCTGATGCAGCGCTTCCCGGGGATCAACATCGATGCGCTGTACCACACGCTGCGCAGCACGGCGACCGCGGCGGCGAATGACACCGCCAACGGCGGCATCAACTACGCCGGCAACTACGGCTTCATCGACGCGCACCTGGCGGTGGCGGCCCTGCCGGCCGCGCCGGCCATCACCGCGTCCCTGAGCCCGGCGAGTGTCAGCACCGGCGCCTCGAGCACCTACACCTGGTCGGTGACGAATGCGAGCGGCTGCACCGCCTCGGGCGCCTGGAGCGGCGCACAGGCACTGACGGGCAGCATGACGGTGAGCCAGAGTGCGACCGGCACTTACGACTACACCCTCACCTGCGTGAATACCTCCGGCAAAGCCGCCAACACGCAGGTGCTGACGGTGACCAGCTCCGGTGGCGGCAGTGGTGGCAGCGGCGGGGGTGGTGGTGGCGGCGGTGGCGCGCTCGACCTGCTGGCGCTGCTGACGCTCGGCGCCCTGGGCGGCGCGCGGCTCGCACGCCGGCGCTGCTAGCCGCGCGGATGCGCCCCTTGCGGCGCTGCAGGCGGTTCAGGCCTTCAGCGCCGCGAGTGCCCTGAGCAGGGCCTCCCCCTGCGGTGAGCCCAGGCCGGTGCAGGCATCCCAGCCTGCGCCGGCTTGGTAGGCGCCGTTGTTCCCCTGCGTGATGTCGCGAAAGCTCCCCGGCCCGATCTGGTAGAACGCCGCGTGCACGTCCCCGAGCGGCCGGCCGAGCTTCTGGTTGCAGCGGGCTATCAAAGCTGCCCACAGCGGAGCCACGGCGCTCGTGCCGCCGATCACCTGTGACTGTCCGTCCACGAGCACCTGGTAGCCGCTCTGCGGGTCCGCATTCCCGGCCACATCCGGCACGCCGCGGCCGCTCTTGCCGCCCGGCCCGGGCGGGACGCCGCTTCCCTGCTGCCAGGCGGGCAGCGGGAAGGCGGTGCTGACGCCGCCGCCCGTGGCGCCGGCCCCCACGGCGGTTTCGTTCCAGACCACCTCGCCTTCAATCGTGCCGGCGCGGGCGGTGAGCTTCGTGCCCCCGCACGCCAGCGCGTACGGACTCGAGGAGGGGAAATCCACGTGCGGCTGGGCGTCGCTCTCGCCGTCCCCCGAGCCGCTGTCGCCGCAGGCCACCGTCACCGTGACGCCCAGGCCCGCCGCATCCTCCAGTGCGCTTTCCATGGCGGTGCGTGCGGCGGCGCTCCAGCTGTCCTCCGGTCCGCCCCAGCTGATGGAGATCACGCCGTTGTGACGCGCGCTGTCGTGTGCGGCCTGGGAGATCGCCTCGTAGAAACCCTGGTCGGTGTTGGGCGCGAAGTAGACCGCAATCCTCGCCGCCGGCGCGAGAGCCCCGATGATCTCGATGTCGAGCATGACCTCACCGTCGGCATCCCCGCCAGGCTGGTTGGCACCGCCGGCGACGCCGACGGCGGTAACCTCGGGCGGCGAGGAAATGCCGAGCCCCTTGAAGTAGGTCGCAAGGTCGCTCGTGCTGAGGCCACCGCCGAGCTCGATGATGGCGATGTCTTCGCCGCTGCCGTCAGTGCCGGCGGGGAACTGGTACAGCTGCCCGACGTCGAGCGGCGTGTAGGTGACCGCGGGGGTCACGCGGGGTCGGCGGAATTGCGCCCGCGCCACCGGGCGACGGTCCAGCCCCAGCACCGCGAGTGCCTCCTGCGGCACCCGCGGCGCCTGCGCGCAGCCGACGAAGGGGCCGCGCCCGTCCGCGCAGCGGTAGCTGCCGAGCGTCACAGCGAAGGCGGCCTCGAGGGACTGCGGCGCGCCGCGCAGGTGCAGGACCCGTCGCGTGAGGTCCGCGCCGGTCTCCGTCAGCCCGTGGCCGGCGGCGAAAGCGCGCAGGTTCTGCAGGTCCTGGGAGTCGGCCCCGCAGTGCAGTCCGTACTGCGCCCGTGGCCAGCGCGGCGCCTGCGGCCAGGCGACGGCGGCGGGGGCGCCGCCGCCGGCCTTGCGACGCAGGACCAGCGTGACCACCATCGGCTCGCTGCCCGTGTGAGGGCCCAGGTACTGCAGGCCCGCCGGCGTGGGTCGCGGGGCCGGTGGCGGGGTATTGGTCGCACTCATGCTTCGACTCCTTGTCGGTGCATCAGCTGATGCGGGTGCGCGGCTCAAGGCCGCAGGCTCGATCCTTGCGCGCAGCCCGCACCCGGGTGTGCCCGGGTGCGGCCATTTTGACCTGCTAGACTCGTTTGCAAAACGGAAAAAACGAATTGCGTGTCCCTGCGTCGATAGTGTTCGGGGTCTGGGCGCTGTGGCATGCGGCTTTGAGCGCCGCGGCGGTCACCGGCGTGGCACAGTCAGACGCCGACACCCAGTTCGCCAACTTCGCCTTTGCCAGCGAGGTCGGCTCGGGGGTTTACCAGATCGGCGGGGAGACCATCCAGGTCTACACGTTCAAGCCCGGCTGGTGGCTGCGCTACGCCGACGTGCCGGGCAAGCGCCCGGGCCTGCACCTGATCTTCCCCGTGACCCTCGGCTTCTTCAATTTCAAGTCCGCGGACCTGGTGCACCTGGATTTCCCGACCAGCATCGGCGCCTTGAGTCTGGAGCCGGGCTTCGAGCTGGATTACTGGATGGACGAGGACTGGCACCTGTATCCGTACCTGAAGGCGGGCGCCACCTTCGCCTCCTCCCCGGAGGGCAACGCCTACATCTGGGGCACCGGCGTTCGCAGTGACTTCCGTTTCAGCGTCTTCGAAGGGGCCGGGCTGTGGCGCGCCGAACTCACGCACGCCGGCGTGCACTACCGAAATGTGGGCGGCACCACCGCGGGCAGCGCGCAGACGACGCCGCAGAACGATTCCTTCACCCGCGTGCGCAACGGCGCCGAGCTGCGGCACGTCTTCGGTGCACCGTTCCGCGAGCGTCGCTGGGAAGTCGGCCTCTACGGCATCACGGACATCTACCTCGATGCGCCCTCGGGCCCGGCCTCCGGGATCAGTGCGCGCACGCTGCAGTTCGAAGGCGGGCTCATGTTCGGCTTGAACCCGATGTACCAGCTGTGGGGCGTGGCGCTGCCGCGTCTGGGCATTGGCTACCGCGAGGCCGGCGTGCTGTCCGGATGGCGTCTGGTCCTCGGGGACCCCTTCTAGGCGGCGCGGCGCGCGTTCAGCGCGGTCAACGCGGCGGCGCCGGGCGCGTTAAGATGCCGGTGGCGGGTGCTTGAAGGCCCGGCTCAGGCCCGCCGGAAGGTCAGAAGTCATGCGCAAATCCCGCCTGTGTTCCCTGCTGTGCACCGTCGCCGCCGCCGCCCTCGGGGCCGGCTGCGGCCTGAGCGTAAAGTCCGACTACAACAAGGCGCTGGTGAGCAGCGTGCACTGCGGCACCTATGCCTGGGCCGGCGCCTTCAGGGGCAGCAGCGCGCTGCGCAACACCATCGCCAACCCGGTGAACGAGGAGCGCCTGCGCGCCGCCATCGCCAGCCACGTGAGCCCGGCCACGATCCAGCCCGTGGGCAGCAGCGCGGACTGCCTGGTCGGCTACGGGATCGGCGGCAACTACGTGGTCGACGGGGGCTACCCCTACGGCTACGGCTGGGGATACGGCTGGGGGTACGGCGGCTACTACGGCTGGGGCGGTCCGTATGTCTATCGCGAAGGCATCATCGCCGTGGACCTGTACGACGCCAAGAGCGGCCAGCCGATCTGGCACGCTTCCGCCGATCAGAGCCTCTTTGACGTGAGCGGCGACAAGGCCGCGAAGCGCATCGACGAAGCCGTCGCGGCAATCTTCGCCAAGCGCCCTGGCTGAGGCGCAGCCTTCCTTGTCCGCCCGCCGGGTGCGGGGCAAGATCGCGCGGTGGCAAGCCCCGTCGGTCTGACCGTCCTGTTCGTAAACGTGCTGTGCAATCAGCTCGGGGTGCCCGTGCCGGCGGTGCCCACGCTGGTGGTGGCCGGCGCCATGGCCGCCGACGGGCGCTTGCCCGCGGGCGGTGTCTTCGGGCTCGCGGTCGCCGCCTGCCTCATCGGCGATTCGGTCTGGTATGCCGCGGGGCGCCTCTTCGGCGCTCGGGTCATGAGTCTGCTGTGCCGCGTCTCCCTCACCCCGGACATCTGCGTCAACCAGACGCAGACGAGCTTCGAGCGCTGGGGGTCCAAGGTGCTGATCGTCGCCAAGTTCGTCCCCGGGCTCGGCCTGGTGGCGCCGCCGCTGGCGGGCGCCACGCGCATGGGCGTGGCGCGCTTCGTGCTCTATAGCGTTCTTGGTGGCTCGCTGTGGGTGGGCGCGGCGCTGCTCGGTGGCGTGCTGCTCAAGCCGCAGATCGAGCAGCTGCTGCCGCACGCGGCCGGCCTCGGCGGCGCGGCCGTTGCTTTGATCCTGGCGCTGCTCGTCCTCTACATCGCCTACAAATGGTGGGAGCGCTACCGCTTCTACAAGGCGCTGAACATGGCGCGCATCAGCGTCGCGGAGCTGTACCAGAGTATCAGCGCCGGCGCGGCACCCGTGGTGCTCGACGTGCGCTCGGCGACGGCGCAGGCACTGCAGCAGCGCCGCATCCCCGGCGCGCTGCACATCCCGGTGCAGGAGGTCGGCCGGCAGCTGCAGCAGCTGCCCCGCGACCGCGACATCATTCTCTACTGCACCTGCCCGAACGAGGCCTCGGCGGCCAAGGCGGCGAAGCTGCTGATGAAGCACGGCTTCCAGCACGTGCGACCGCTGCACGGCGGGCTCGACGCCTGGATCGCCGCCGGATATGCGGTGGAGGAGATCGCGCTCGCCCCGGGTGCCCGGCAGCCCGGCGGCCCGGCGGCGCCGGCGCGGGCGCGCGCCTCTTAGTTGCTCTTCAGGCCGTAGACGTCGAGTTCGCCAGGCCGGCTGGTGGTGCTGTCAGCATCGCCGGTGTTGTTGCCGCGGGTGCCGATGTACACCTTGCCGTTGGCGATGGTCGGCACGGTGAACTTGACGGCATTGCCCGCACTGTCGGCGCCGATCATGGTGCTGTTCCAGAGCTCCGTGCCCAGACCCGTGGCGGCGTAGGCGTGCAGTTGCGCCGGTCCGCAGCCACCGGATTGCGGCGTGCAGTAGTTGTGCGAGTTGATCGCCCACACGATGCCGTTGGCGGTGGCGCTGCTGGCGGAGACCGAGGGCGTCGCGCCCGGAAACATGAAGGTCGTGGCCGACTTGGACGCCGCCGGGGTGGTGAACTTCTTGGTGCCGGGATTGAACGCGTAGGCCTGCAGCTGCCCGTCGACCGGGGCGATGTACAGCATGTTGTTCCAGAACGCCGCGGTCGAGAAGATCGGCTGCCCGAGGCTCAGCAGCTGCCAGGCGTGGCTGTCGCCCAGGCCGCCCATGTGATCGCCGTCGAGCACGTACAGGCCGCCGTCCTTGCCGCCGCCCACGATCAGGTGTTGCGGCGCCGTGCCGCTGGCGAGATTGAGCACCAGCGCTGCGCCGCCGGCACCCACGTCCTTGTCGTTGGCATCGTCAGCGGCCTGGTCGGTGGGCGCAAAGAAGGAGCTGACGCCGAGTCCGGCCTGGCCGGTGCCCGGGGTGATCTGCAGCAGGGAGTCCCCGTAGTCATCGGTCGGGCCGCTGCTGTTGGCGGCATCGAAGGTGCCGTTGCCGGTAATGACGTACAGGTGCCCGGCGGCATCGACCGAAGGCGCCCCGCCGCTCATCCAGATGCCGGCCTCCTGGGTGTTGGGGGCGACGTTGAGCACGGACTTCTGGGTAAAGGCGGAGCCGTTGTAGGTGTAGCCCGCGAGCCAGCCGCTCCAGGGCAGCACGTCCTCGTGCGCGCCCCAGGCGATGTAGATGGTGCCGCCGGCCAGCGCCAGGCCGGCGCGCTGCAGCTGCTGGCGCGACACGAAATTGATCAGACCGCCGTTGTCGCCGTGGTAGGTGGGGGCGAGCACGGTGGGAGAACCGGCGCGCTCGCTGCCACTGACCAGATCGATGGCGTGCAGGCGCTGGTAGAAAATGGTGCCGCCCGCGTCCACCGACTTCGTCACCACGTAGAGGATGCCGGCGGCCGGGTCGATCACCGGCGTACTGGTGATGCCGACCTCGGGCGCGACGTCGCCGTAGCCGGCGCCCACCAGAAATCCGCTGGCGCCGGCGGGCACGGTGCGCTCGCCCGCGGTCGCCCCGTGCGTGGTGTCGATCAGATTCTGCTGCCACAGCAGCTGGCACGTGCTGGCGTCCGCGTCGAAGGCGTACAGGCCGTCGTGCTGGGTGGCGACGAATACCACGTTGTGCCGCACGCCGGCGAAGTTGAGGTTCGCCACCCACAGCGGCTGGGCGTAGATCGCCCCGTTCACCGTGCAGGAGAACAGCTTGCCGAAGGTCGCGGTGTTCACGTTGGCGGGCGTGAGCGCGTACTCCTGCGTGTTGGCGCCGGCGCGCGTGAGGTCGTTGTGGTGGGTGTAGACGCCGGCAAGGTCGGTGACGCCGACCGTGATCGAGGCGCTGCGGCCGGTGTCGGTGATGCTGGTGGCGCTCAGGGTGTAGACGCCCGCGCTCGTCGGCGCGGTGAAGGTCACATTGGCGCCGTTCTGGCTGGTGCCGCTGCTGAAGGAGCCGCCGGCCGGCGTGACGGACCAGCTGACCCCCGCCAGGTCACTGGTGCTCGCCGTAAGTATCAGCGTCTGGCCCACGGTGACACCGGCCCGGCGCGGCGAAATGCTCACGCTGATCCCGGCGGGACTGATGGTGAGGGTGTAGGCGGCACTCTGGCTCTGCGCCGGCGTGCCCGCATCCGTCACCGTGAAGGTGAGGGGCAGCTGCGCCGCGGTCGCCGTGGGGGTGCCGGCGATCACCCCGCTCGCGGCGTCGAGGTTCAGTCCCGCGGGCAGTGCGCCGGCGGTGAGCGTCCAGGTGAGCGCGCCGCTGCCGCCGCTGGCGCTGAGCGTCGTGCTGTAGGGCACGCCGATCTGCCCGTCCGGCAGCGAGGTGGTCGAGATCACGATCTGCGCCTCCGTCACCGCGAGACTGAGGTTGACGCTCACGGTGGCGGCGGGGCTTGCCGAGTCGGTGACCTTGAAGGTGAGCGCGGTGCCCGCGCTTTGCACCGTGGGCGTTCCGGTGATGGCGCCGCTGGCGGCATTCAGCTGCAGGCCGGCGGGCAAGGCGCCGCTCGTGAGCGTCCAGCTGTACGGCGCCACCCCGCCGGTGGCGGTCAGCGTCGCGTCATAGGCCACGCCCAGGTGCGCGTCCGGCAGCGAGCGGGTCGTCACGCTCAGGCCCTGCGCGAGCACGGTGAGCGTCAGCGTCGTGGTGCTGGTGACGGCGGGACTCGCCGAATCGCTCACACGGAACGTGAGCGTGGCCCCGTTCGCCCCGCCGATCGGCGTTCCGGAAATGACACCGCTCGATGTATCGAGCGACAGTCCCGGCGGCAGCACGCCCGCGGTCAGTGCCCAGGTGTAGGGCGCGGTGCCACCCGTGGCCGCCAGCGTGCCCGTGTAGGCATGGTTGACCTGGGCGTCCGGCAGCGACTGCGTCGTAATGCTGAGCGGCGTCACGGTGGTGCCGCCGCCGGAGCTGCCGCTGCTGCAGCTGCCGAGCAGCACTGCCGCGACAACCGCGGCGAGAACGATGAGCGTGGCGCGTGCAGCCTGGGTCGTCGTGGTCAACATGGGTCTCAAGCAGTGTCCCCGAGTTCCTTGGAGATGCGCCACGTGCGATGCGCGCGGCGAGGCTCCCTGAGCGTTTGCGCCGTATCTTAGCCTGCCTTGAGCCACCCGCAGCCGCCGTCGCCAATCAACGACGCACAGAATCTGGCTATTGCAACAGTTGGCAACGTGGGTAGCGCGCCGACCCTGAACGGTTCATGAACGAACGCCGGCGGGAGCGGCCGGACTTTCGCCGGAGGCGCCGCGCTCGGCGCCAACGGGCAAGATGACATACACGCAGCCTGCGCCGCGCCAGGGATCAGTAGCGCGCGCGCTCGTCCAGCGCCGCGTGGACGCCCGCCCGCGGCTCGGCCGCGGGTATGGCGTCCCCGGCGCGTTCGCGGATCTCGCGCCACAGCTGGGCGTAGATGAGCGCCGCCTCGCTGCGCGGCGCACACGCACCCAGGGGCGAGCGCCGCACGCTCATGCGCTCGATCTCGCTCCAGTCGGGCACCTCCGTGGCAAGCATGTGCGGGAACTCTTCGCGGGCGCTCGCGATGAGTTCCTGGTGCAGCGAGCGACGCCGGTCCACCATCGAGAAGAACGGCAGCAGCAGCAGGTCACCCCAGCCCTCGCTCGCGATGAAATCCTGCAGCTGGCCGAGCATGCGCAGCGAGAATGGCGCCGGCACCAGCGGCACGATCACGATGTCCGCGGCCCGCAGCACGTTCTCCGACAGCAGCGAGATCCCGGCCGGGCAATCCAGGAACAGCGCGCCGTACACCTCGCGCAGCGAGCGGCTCATCTTCAGGAGCCGCTCGGTCGGATGCCGCCGCGCGGCCAGGTGCACGGCGAAGTTGCGGTAGGAGAAGTCCGCCGGCAGCAGGTCAAGACCCGCATAGCCGGTGGCAAGGATCAGCTCCGGCAGCTCACGCTTGCCCGCCAGCAGCTTCTTCGCCGAAGCGTGCTGGTGCTGCTCGCCACGCAGCGCGTAGGTTGCGCCACCCTGCGAGTCCAGATCCCACAGGAGCGTGGTGCAGCCACCGGCCGCACTCAGGTAGGCCAGGTTGACCGCCGTGGTCGTCTTGCCCACGCCGCCCTTGATGTTGCTGACCGCGTAAATGCGCACGCCCGCAGCATACCCTCAGGCGGGCGCCGCGGGCACGCCCGGGGCGTGAACGCGGCGTTGGAGTCTGCCGGTCAGATTCTCAGGAAGGCACGCATGCGCCTGGTCATGAGCACGCCCCAGTGGCCAAGCAGCAGCGCCACGGCGGCGATCAGCGAGGTCACGATCAGTTCCATGATGAGAATCCCTAAAGCTCCGGAGCGGCCGCGCAGTGTACGCGCCGGATACTAAGGCGGGGTGACATCGCGCACATCCTTGCGCAATGTCACCCGAACATAACCGTGGGAACAGGGCTTGCGGCAAGGCGCGCCTGAAGCGCGTGCCGCGGGCCTCAGGCTATCGAGCCGGGCTTGCGCAGCATCTTGCCCAGGTCCGCCACGTGCGCGGTCTCGGCGGCGATCTGCACGCGCGCGTATTCCTCGAGCATGATGTTGCGTCCTTCGACCATCCCCAGGAGCTTGTGGTATTCGCCGAGCCCCTCTTCCTCATGCATCAGCGCCTCGCGCAGGATCTCGTCGACGTTGTGCTTGTGAGTTTCCAGCAGCGAGCCGATCTTGAGCGACGGATGGCCGCCGAGGCTGGTGATGTGTTCACCGGCCCGGACCGCGTGCGCCTGCGATTCGTCGGCCTGCGTGCGCAGCCACGCCACGATCGGGATGCGGTTGTGTCCGAAGATCATGAAACTGTAGTGCAGGTAGCGCACCAGACCTGCGAGCTCGAGCTCCAGAATGCGGTTCAGGGTCTCGACGACCTTGGCGGTGTCCGCCTTGTTGAGTTCTGAGGCCATGGGGATCTCCGCAATGCAGCCCGGGGGCGCAGATGGTAAGCCCTGCGGTGGTGTATCGTACACAAGCACAGCCTCACTGGGAGTGACGCGCATGAGCGGCTTTTATGACATCGCGGTTCCGCGGATCGACGGCACGCCCGACCTGCTCGGCCCGCTGCACGGCAAGGTGTCGCTCGCCGTGAACGTGGCGAGCCGCTGCGGCCTCACCCCGCAGTACGAGGGTCTGGAGCAGCTGCAGCAGGAGCTCGCGGCCGAGAACTTCACCGTCGTGGGCTTTCCCTGCAATCAGTTCGCCGGCCAGGAGCCCGGCAGTGCCGAGGAGATCGTGAGCTTCTGCAGCACCACCTACGGGGTGAGCTTTCCCCTGAGCCAGAAGCTCGAGGTGAACGGCGCCGCGCGGCATCCGGTGTACGCGTTCCTGACTTCGCCTGCGACCGGGATCGCCGGCGACATCAGCTGGAATTTTGAGAAGTTCCTGATCGGGCGCGACGGCCGGGTGCTCAAGCGCTACCCGCCGACCACCAAGCCGGAGGATCGCGGCCTCATGCAGGACATCGCCGAGGCGCTCTGAAGGCGGCGGCGACGCGCCACCCAGGCGGCACGCGTGACCCGCACTGACTTCGAATTCGAGTTCGCGATCCTGGGTGCGGGCGCCATGGGCTCGATCGTGGGCGCCCACCTCGCCCGTGCGGGCCACAAGGTCGCCATGCTGGCGCGCGGGCGGCGCGCCGCGCACCTGGCCGCGCACGGCATCACCCTCAGGGGTCTGGCCGAGTTCACCACTGCCGTGACGACGCTCACCGACCCGGCGCAGCTGAGAAGCGCCGCGACGCTCATCGTCGCCACCAAGACACCGGGCACGCAGGCCGCGTGCGAGGCCCTGCAGCACGCTGATCTTCAGCTCGCCCTCTCGATCCAGAACGGACCGCTGAAGAATGAGATCCTGGCGCGGGTGTTCGGCGCCGGTCGCGTGCTGGGGGCGCTGGCTGACACCAGCGGTGAACTGCTGCCGGACGGCAACGTGCTCTTCACCCGCAATATCAACATCCTGGTCGGCGAGCTGCCCGCCGGGGACAGCGAGCGGGCGCAGCAGGTGGCGCGCGCGCTCGATGCCGCCGGCGTGCGCGCGGCGGCGAGCGCGGAGATCCTGAGCCTCGAGTGGTCCAAGTTCTGCTCCTGGGTGGGGCTGATGGCGCTCGCCGTGACCACGCGCGCGCCGACCTGGAAGTACCTGTCCGATCCTGACTCCGCGCTGGTGCTGGCGCGTCTGGTGCGCGAGATGGGCACCCTGGCGGGGGCGCTCGGCATCACCCTCAGCGACCGTGCCATCCTGCCCACGCGCAGCATCTGCGGCGGCAGCGAGGCGCAGGCGGTGGCGATCATTACGGCGGCCGGGGCGCATTACCGCGCCAACGCGCCCGCGCATCGCATGTCGGCGCTGCAGGATGTGGAGGCCGGCCGGCCGCTCGAGGTCAACGAGACCCTCGGCTACGCCTGCGACAAGGCTGCCGAGCGCGGCGTGTCGATCCCTCTGGTGGATGGCTTCCGGCGCCTGATCGCGGCGATCGACCGCGCGCGCTGAGCGGCCCGCGGCTCAGCCGCCCGCGGCCAGGCCCCGGTATTCGAGCAGCGGCGCGATCTCCGGCGCGCGGCCGTAGAAGTTACGGAACAGCACCTGCGGATCCTGACTGCGACCGCGCGACAGCACCTTGTCGCGCAGCACCTCGCCGTTGGCGCGCGTCAGGCCGCCGTGCGCGTGGAACCACTGCCCGGTGTCGCGGGCGAGCACCTCGCTCCACAGATAGGCGTAGTACATCGCCGAATAGCCGCTCTCGAAGATGTGCGAGAAGTACGTCGAGTGGTAGCGCGGCGGCACGGCGGCGTAGTCGAGACCGCTCTGCCTGAGGGCCGCCTGCTCGAAGGCGGCGACGGCGTCGGGCGGCGGCGCCTGCTCGGCGCGGATCTGGTACCAGGACTGATCCAGCAACGCCGCGGCGATGTACTCGGTGATGGCATAGCCCTGGTTGAATTGCTGCGCCGCCAGTACCCGCGCCAGCAGCTGCGCCGGCATCTGCTGGCCGTTCTGGTAATGATGGGCGTAGTTGGCGACCACGGCCGGCTCGCGCGCCCACATCTCGTTGTACTGCGAGGGATACTCGACGAAATCGCGCGGCACCTGGGTGCCGGAGAGCGTCGGGTAACGCACGTTCGAGAGCATGCCGTGCAAGGCGTGGCCAAACTCGTGGAACATCGCGGTCACTTCATCGAAGGTCAGCAGCACCGGCTGCCCCGCCTGCGGCTTGGCGATGTTCAGATGATTGGCGACCACCGGCAGGTGCTGCAGCAGTTTTGACTGCGTGACGTAGGCTGCCATCCAGGCCCCGCCCTGCTTGTTGTCGCGGGCGAAGTAATCCGCGATAAACAGCGCCAGCGGGGCGCCATCCGCGTCGGAGACTTCGAAGATGCGCACGTCGTCGTGGTAGCGCGGCAGGTCGGTGCGCTCCTTGAAGGTGATGCCGTAGAGCTGCGTGGCCGCGAAGAACACCCCGTCCGTGAGCACCCGGTCCATCTCGAAATACGGCGCCACCAGGGCCTGATCGAAATCGTAGCGCGCCTTGCGCACCTGCTCGGAGTAGTAGAACCAGTCCCACGGCTGCACCGTGAAGCTGGCCTCGCCCCGGGCGGCGGCCTGCGCGTCGATGAGCTTCTGGATGTCGCTGGCCTCGGCGCGCGCCCGCGCCAGGGCAGCCGGCGCCACCTGGCTGATCATGTCACGCACCGCCTGCGGCGTGCCGGCCGACTCGTCCTCGAGCTGATAGGCGGCATGTGTCGGATAGCCCAGCAGCGCCGCGCGTTCGGCGCGCAGCTTTACGAGCTGCGCGATGACGGCGGTGTTGTCGGTCGCCCCGACGCGACCGCGCTCGATGGACGCCTTGTAGATGCGCTCGCGCAGCGCACGGTTGGTCAGCTGCGTGAGCACCGGCTGGTTGGTGGTGTTCTGCAGCGCGATCACCCACTTGCCGCCGAGTCCGCGCGCCGCCGCCGCCTGGGCCGCCGCGCCGATCTGCCCGCTCGAGAGCCCGTCGAGCTCGCGCACGTTGTCCACCACGACCGCGCCCTCGGCGGTCGCCTTCAGCACGTTCTGCTTGAAGCGCGTCGTGAGGCTGGAGATCTCGGCATTGAGCGCCTTGAGGCGCGACTGCTCGGCCGGCGAGAGCCTGGCGCCGGCGCGCACGAACACCGTGTGGTAGCGCGTCAGCAGCTGCAGGGATTCGGGGTCGAGGTTGAGCGTCGCGCGTTTCTGGTACAGAGCGTCGACCCGGGCCCACAGCGCCGGATCAAGATGAATGGCGTCCTCCTGCGCGGTGAGCCTGGGCGCCATCTCGGTGTCGATCTTCTGCATCTGCGGGTTGGTGTTGCAGGCATTGAGGCGCGCAAAGGCGTTGTCGACCCGGATCAGCAGCTGCCCGGAGCGCTCCAGCGCGACGATCGTGTTCTCGAACGTTGGCGGCTGCGGGTTGTGCGCGATTGCGGCAACTTCAGCGAGCTGCGCGCGCATGCCGGCTTCGAATGCCGGCAGGTAGTCAGCATCGCGGATGCGATCAAACGGCGGCAGCTGGAAAGCGAGCGTGCTCGGCTGCGCGAACGGATTGTCTGCCATGGGGGAAATCCTTGCAGTGTCGTGCTTGGTTTCCGCGGCGGCGCCATACGTGGACGCAGCGACTGCGGCGGCGAGGATCGCCAGTTGCACGGTTCTCATGTTCTTGCTCCGGACTTAAGTGCGCGGCCCTGCCAGCGCTGGCGTTGGGTCGCGCGCGAGCGTAATGGTATCCTTGAGGCCCGTGTATTGCCCGCCGATTCCATCCGCAACCGCGCCCGACTGGCGGCCCGCGGGGCTGACGCCGGCCGCGACATATAGGATCCGACATGAGCATCGCGCAGGACCAGGTGGTCAGCATCCACTACACGTTGCGGAACGACGCCGGCGACGTCCTTGACAAATCTGCTGCCGGGGCACCGCTCAGTTACCTGCACGGACACGGCAATCTTATCCCCGGACTTGAACGCGAACTCGCCGGCAAGAATACCGGCGACAAGCTGCAGGTGAAAATCCCGCCCGCCGACGGCTACGGGGAATACGACAAGGAGCTGGTGCAGCGCGTGCCGCGCCGCGCCCTGAAGGGCGTGCCGAACGTCAAGGTGGGTATGCGCCTGCACGCAAAGACCGGGCACGGCGCCCGCGAGGTCACCGTGACCCAGCTCACCGGGGACCTGGTCACCCTGGATGGCAACCATCCGCTCGCCGGGCAGAGCCTGAACTTCGAGGTCGAGGTCGCCGACATCCGCGCCGCGACCGCCGAGGAACTCGAACACGGTCACGTGCACGAGCCCGGCGGCCACCACCATCACTGAGGGCCGCTCGCCTCCTCGCGCGCCGCCAGCCGTGCGAACTCCGCCGTGAGCGCGTCGACGCGCTCAAGATAGACCCGCGGATCGTGATCGCCACAACGCTGGCCGGGGCTGAAACGAAACCCGCGGCGCGCGTAGAGCGCCCCCGCCCCCGCACCACACAGGTGCGTCACCGCCGCCAGATGCCGCACCTGCACGGGGCTCGCCGCAGACTTGCCGGCATGCTCCAGAGTCGCCGTGACCTTGAGGTCGAGGTCCGCCGCCGTGAGCTGCACGGCATCGGCGGGCACCACGCGAAGGTAGAGGCTGTTGAACCAGCACGAATGCCAGTCGTTCCAGGCTCCTTCGCGCGTAAGCTCGTGATTGTGGATGCAGTAGTGGCGCGCCTCCTCGAAGGTCGGATTGGTGATCTGGTACATGCCCACCGCGCTTGAAGCCGGGCGATAGAAATCAAAGGGCAGCGCCGGCCACGACCAGCGCCAGTAGGTACGCACCAGGGGATTGCCGGATCCCTCCACCTGCGCCAGGGCCGCCAGCAGTTCCGCGCTCACGTGCGGCGTGGCATAGCGGCGGAACAGCGCCGCGTAGGCACGCCAGGTCTCAGTCGGGGTCTTGGCCAGCACGCTGCTCACCGGGAAAAACAGCTCGCTTGGCTTGCGGATGATCTGGTAAACGAAATTGGCGGCGAGGGCGAGAATCGCCGTGCACACCAGGTACAGGGCGAGCCTCGGCGCCGTGAGCGCCGCCGGGGTGCGCGGCGGGCGGCGTGCGCGCACCGGGTTGCGCGGGACGGCCTGGAAGGCTCTGGCCCGCGGCCGCCGGTACGGCGTGGCTCCCCTGCGACGCGCCACTAGCTGTCCCGCGGTGCACGCCACGGCGTGCCTGCACTAACATGTCGACGGGCGTATGTGTCCCGGGAGTGCATCGTGTCGAAAGACGCAGTAGAGATTGAAACCGGCCCCGACCCCGTGGCCGCCGTTATCTGGCTGCACGGCCTGGGCGCCGATGGCCATGACTTCGAACCGATCGTACCCGAGCTGGTGCGCCCGGCAGAACGGCCGCTGCGTTTCATCTTCCCCCACGCACGGGTCAGGCCGGTGACTCTCAATGGCGGCTACGCCATGCGCGCCTGGTACGACATTGCCGCACTGGATCGGCGCACTGCCGAAGACGAGCGTGGCATCCGCGAGTCACAGGCCACGATCGAGGCGCTGCTTCGCCGCGAGAATGCACGCGGCATTCCCAGCGAGCGCATCGTGCTGGCGGGCTTCTCGCAAGGCGGCGCCATGGCGCTGTTCGCCGGGACGCGCTATCCGGACAGGCTCGCCGGCATCATGGGACTGTCGTGCTACCTGGTGCTCGCCTCGCGGCTGACCGTCGAGCGCGCTACCGCCAACGAGGCAACACCCATTTTTCTTGCGCACGGCGCCCAGGATCCGGTCGTGGCTCCGGCGCTGGGCGAGGAGGCACGACGGCAGCTGCTCGCGGCCGGTTATACGGTCGAATGGCATACCTACAGCATGCCCCACTCTCTGTGTCCGCAGGAGGTGGGCGACATCGCGACCTGGCTGCGTCGGGTGCTCTAGTCCCGCGAGCCACCGCCGCGGAGGCATCCCCAAAGCCGAACGAGGCCGCCGGATGAGGGCGGCCTCGTCTTGCTGGGTTGCGGAGAGAACGTTCTAGCGGCGACCCGGGCCCTGCTGTTCCCCGTGCGCCTCGTGACCAGCCGGCGGTCGGCCGGTCTGGGCCTGAGGTGCGTGCGAGACTGGCTCGGCCGCATGCGGGGCGCCTGAGTAAGCCGGTCGCGCAGGCTGGGGCGCGGGGGCGACGCGATTGAAGTCCGGGCCGCGGTTAGAGGCCACCTGCGGCGGCCGCTCATTGTGGTACGCCGGCGGTCGGGCCTGGGCCTGCGGTGCAGTCATGGCGCGATTGCTGTCCGCGCCATGGTTGCCGGTCGCCTGCGGCGGCCGCTCGTTGTGGTACGCCGGCGGTCGCGCCTGGGCCTGCGGCGCAGTCATGACGCGATTACTGTCCGCACCCGCATGGTTGCCACTGGCCTGCGGCGGACGGTCGTTGTGCGGCACGGACGTCATGCGATTGCCGTCCGCAGCCGCATGGTTGCCACTGGCCTGCGGCGGGCGGTCATTGTGCGGCACTGACGTCATGCGATTGCTGTCCGCCGCCGTATGATTACCGCTCGCCTGCGGCGGGCGGTCGTTGTGCGGCACTGACGTCATGCGATTGCTGTCCGCCGCCGTATGATTACCGCTCGCCTGCGGCGGGCGGTCATTGTGCGGCACTGACGTCATGCGATTGCTGTCCGCAGCCGCATGGTTACCACCAGCCTGCGGCGGGCGGTCGTTGTGGAACGAAGCCGGCACCCTGGCATCGCGGGCAGCAACCACGCCGTGTCCGCTGAAGGCACCAGGGCGGGGCGTCGCCGCGATCGCCGGGTGCCCGCCGTTCACGGAAGCGCGCAGCGACTCGTTACCGCGCGCCATGTTCTCCTGGCGCCGCTGGTCGCTCGTGAACGCCACGTGCCGCTCATGCACCGCCGCGAGCTCGGTCCGGGAGGGCCGTGCCGCGATGCCGCCCGCGCCACCGTTGAAACTGACGCGGGTCACTGAGCCATTGTTCACGATGGTGCGGTTATACACGTTCGTGACATTGATATTGCGCACGTTGCTGTAAGCGCGGTTGTACATGAAGTCGTGGCCGTGCCAGTAGCCGCCCTGGTAGCCGACGCCGCCGTAACCGCACCCGTAGTTGATGCCGCCGTAGAAGCCGACGTGAGGACCCCAGTAGCCGCCATGCCACAGATAGGCGCCATCCACGAAGCCCCAGTAGCCCGGGGTCCACAGCAGGCCCACCGCGGGCGGCAGTACCCAGGTTCCCGGCACCCAGTAATAACCCGCGGGCGACCACGCCCAGTAGCCCGGGGTCCAGATGTACCCGGGAGCGGGGATTTCCGGCTGCACGTAAACCGGCAATTCCGGTGGCGCAAAGTTGACCGAGATCCCGAGCGCGACGCTGGCATTCGCCGCCAGCGGCAGCGCTGCGAGCACCAGGGCGGACATCAAGCCACGAATCAGGTTGCGCATGGTGGACTCCTTCGCTGCCACGGTGACGGAAGGTCACTGAACGACGCCTGAACTTGAATTGTCAGCCAAAGCCGACGCGAAAAGTGGGCGCCACGTCACTGAATAGAACGCGGCGGCGCCCCCTGTGTTGACGCCGAGAAGGCTCAAAACCAGCTGTAATTGAAGCTGATGCTGATGCGTTCTGCGGCCAGCGGATTCGCTGCAACTTCGTGTCGCAGCCAGCTTTCGAACAATACGAGCTTGCCGGGACGTGCCCGCAGCGTCGCCCAGAGGCGGTTTTCGAGCCGCGTGCGCCGTCGACGCGGCGGCGCGGCCATGAAACGCTCCAGGCGCGGATCTTCGAACTTGATCCCGGGTGCCCCCGGCGCCACCAGCACGTAGTAGGTGCCGCTGATTGCCGACAGTGGATGCAGGTGCAGGCCGTGCACGGCACCACGCCCCATGATGTTGACCCAGCAGTCGGTCATCGCAAGTTCGCGCCCGCGCAAATCCAGTTCCAGCGCCCGTGCAAACCGATCCACGTGCCGGTCCAGCACCCGCGCCAGCGCGGCGAACGTCGGGGACAGGCGATGCATGCGGTGCGCCGAGCTATAGGAGGTGTAGCCGCCGGGATAGTTGCGCGCTGACCAGCGGCGACCGACGAGATCGTCGGCGCGCAGCTGCCGGCACTCGCGCAACAGGCGCGCATTGAGGGCGCGCCAGGCCGCCGGACGTGCCTGCGCCTCGTATACCCGCGTTGGAAACAAGCGCTGCATCGCCATGATTACCGGCGAGTATGCGGGGCGCCGGCGAAGTGGTCTATGATCGCAACCCCTCCCCCAATGCCAGCGCGGAACATCCCATGGCCGTTGCCACTTTTCCCCCGGAACTGAATGCCACGGCAGCGCGGGCGGGAACCGCCGAGGTCGTGCCGCACTGGATCGGTGGCCGCGCGGTCGGCGGCGGCGGCGCGCGCCTGCCGGTCTTCAATCCGGCCACCGGCGCGACCACGCGCGAAGTTGCACTCGCCACCGACACCGAGGTACACGCCGCGGTGGCCAGCGCGCAGGCGGCGCTGCCGGCGTGGTCGCAGACCCCCGCGGTGCGCCGCGCGCGCGTGCTGGCCGCTTTCCTGGCACTCCTTAACGAGCAGCGCGATGCGCTGGCCGCGCTCATCACCGCCGAGCACGGCAAGGTGTTCAGCGATGCCCAGGGCGAGGTGACGCGCGGCATCGAGATCGTGGAGTTCGCCTGCGGCATCCCGCAGCTGCTGAAGGGCGACTTCACCGACCAGGTTTCCACCGGCATCGACAACTGGACCCTGCGCCAGCCGCTGGGCGTGGTGGCGGGCATCACGCCATTTAATTTTCCGTGCATGGTGCCGTGCTGGATGTTTCCGATCGCCCTCGCCTGCGGCAACACCTTCGTGCTCAAGCCGAGCGAGCGCGATCCGTCCGCGGCGGTCTTCATGGCGCGCCTGCTGGCGCAGGCCGGCCTGCCCGATGGCGTGTTCAACGTCGTGCAGGGCGACAAGGTCGCCGTGGATGCGCTCATCGAGCACCCGCAGGTGCGCGCCCTGAGCTTCGTCGGCTCGACCCCGATCGCGCAGTACATCTATCAACACGGCGCCCGCAGCGGCAAGCGCGTGCAGGCGCTCGGCGGCGCCAAGAACCACATGGTGGTGATGCCCGATGCCGACCTGGAGCAGGCTGCGGACGCCCTGATCGGCGCCGCGTACGGCTCCGCCGGCGAGCGCTGCATGGCGATCTCGGTCGCCGTGCTGGTGGGCGACACGGCCGAGCGCATGATGCCCGGGCTCGCGGCGCGCGCGCGCGCGCTGCGCGTCGGCAACGGCATGCAGCCGGACGCGGAGATGGGGCCGGTCATCAACCGCGCGGCCCTGGAGCGTATCGGTGGCTACATCGCAGAGGGGGTCGCCAGCGGCGCGAAGCTGCTGGTCGACGGCCGCCGCCACCCCGAGAGCGGCGCGCATTTCTCGGTGCCCGGCCACGAGCAGGGATTCTTCATGGGCGCCACGCTCTTTGATCACGTGCAGCCGCAGATGCGCATCTATCGTGAGGAGATCTTCGGCCCGGTGCTGTCCTGTGTACGAGTGCCGGACTTTGCGGCCGCGGTGAACCTCGTCAACGCGCATCCCCTGGCAAACGGTGTGGCCTGTTACACCCGCGATGGCAACGTCGCGCGCGAATTCGGGCGCCGCATCGAGGTGGGCATGGTCGGCATCAACGTGCCGATACCGGTGCCCATGGCCTGGCACGGGTTCGGCGGCTGGAAGGGCAGCCTGCTCGGGGACATGAACGCCTACGGCGAAGAAGGCGTGCGCTTCTATACGCGCCAGAAATCGATCATGCAGCGCTGGCCGGAGAGCACGCCCAAGGGGGCGGAATTCGCCATGCCTACGGCGAAGTAGCCGCCGGCGGCGCCGCGCGCGCCAGCCCCGCCTGCAGTGCGGCCTCGTCAACGCTGCTGCACCACTTGCCGATCACGATGGTGGCGACGCCGTTGCCGATGAGATTGGTAAGGGCGCGCGCCTCGGACATGAAGCGGTCGATGCCTAAAATGAGCGCCAGCCCCGCCACCGGCACGTGACCGACCGCCGAGAGCGAGGCGGCGAGCACGATGAAGCCGCTGCCGGTCACGCCCGCCGCGCCCTTGGAGGTGAGCAGCAGCACGGCAAGCAGGGTCAGCTGGTGCCACAGGTCCAGCGGAGTGTTGGTGGCCTGCGCGATGTAGAGGGCCGCCATGGTGAGGTAGATGGACGTGCCGTCGAGGTTGAAGGAGTAGCCCGCCGGGATGACGAGCCCGACGACTGGCTTGGCCACCCCCAGCTCCTCGAGCTTGCCGAGCATGCGCGGCAGCACCGACTCGGAGGAGGAGGTCCCGAGCACGATGAACAGCTCCTCACGGATGTAGCGGATGAAGGCGAAGATCGAAAAACCGTGCAGGCGCGCGATCAGTCCCAGGACCACGAGCACGAACAGCGCGCAGGTGAGGTAGAAGCATCCCATGAGGCGCGCCAGTGAAAGCAGCGACTCCGCGCCGTAGCGCCCGACGGTGAACGCCATCGCGCCCAGCGCCCCGAGCGGCGCGAGGCGCATGACGAACCTGACGATGATGAACAGGACCTGGCCCGCCTCCTCCACCAGCTCATAGACCGGACTCGCCTTGCCGCCCGCCGCGTGCAGTGCAAAGCCAAAGAGAATGGCCAGGAGCAGGGTCTGCAGCACGTCCCCGCTCGCGAAGGCGCCGAAGAACGTCGTGGGGATGATGTTGAGGATGAAGTCGGTGACCCCCGGCATGCCCGCGGGACCCGCGTACTGCGCCACCGCGTGTGCGTCGAGGCTCGCGGCGTCGGCGTTTACCCCGACCCCCGGCTTCAAGACGTTGACGACCACGAGCCCGATCAGCAGCGCGAGCGTGGACACCACCTCGAAATACAGCAGCGCGAGCCCGCCGGCCTTGCCGACGTCCCGCAGCTTCGCCACCCCGGCGATGCCGGTGACGACGGAGCAGAAGATGATGGGCGCGATCAGCAGGCGGATCAGCTTGATGAAGCCATCGCCCAGGGGCTTCAGCTGCTGCGCAAAGTGTGGCCAGCAGGTACCCAGCAGGATGCCCACCGCGATGGCGATGAGCACCTGCACGTACAGCGAGCGCCAGCTTGCGACGCTGCGCATGAGCCCCCTTGCCCCGACCCGGCCGCCAAGCGGACCGCCAGGAGGCTAGCCTACCGTTTCCAGGGGTGCTTTGTAGTTAAGACACCTTCTCGAACTGCTGCTCCTCGGTACTGCCCGCGAGCGCGGTGATCGAGGAGTTGCCACCGCTCACGGTCTGCGTGACCGCATCGAAGTAGCCGGCGCCGACCTCACGCTGGTGCTTGGTCGCGGTGTAGCCGTGCGCCTCGGCGGCGAACTCCGCCTGCTGCAGGCTCACGTAGGCACTCATCTGCTGCGCCTTGTAGCCGCGGGCGAGTTCGAACATGGAGAAGTTGAGCGCGTGGAAGCCGGCGAGCGTGATGAACTGGAAGCGGTATCCCATGGCGCCGAGTTCGCGCTGGAACTTGGCGATCTGCGCATCATCCAGCTTGCGTTTCCAGTTAAACGAGGGCGAGCAGTTGTAGGCCAGGAACTTGCCGGGAAACTGTGCGTGGATGCCCTCGGCAAACTCGCGCGCCTCCTCGAGGTCCGGTTTGGCAGTTTCGCACCACACCAGGTCCGCGAACGGTGCGTAGGCGCGCCCGCGCGCGATCGCCTGCTTCAGTCCCGCCCGTACGCTGAAGAAGCCTTCCGCAGTGCGGCCCTTGACGGCGTCGATGAACGGCCGGTCGCGCTCATCGACATCCGAGGTGAGAAGATTGGCGCCCTCGGCGTCGGTGCGCGCCACCAGCACCGTGGGAACGTTGCAGACGTCGGCCGCCAGCCGCGCGGCGACGAGCTTGCTGATCGCATCCTGCGTCGGCACCAGTACCTTGCCGCCCATGTGACCGCACTTCTTCGCGGAACTCAGCTGGTCCTCGAAGTGCACCCCCGCCGCGCCGGCGTCGATCATCTGCTTCATGAGCTCGAAGGCGTTGAGCACGCCGCCGAAGCCCGCCTCGGCATCCGCCACGATCGGCTTGAGCCAGTCGATCGAATCGTTGCCCTCCGCATGGTGGATCTCGTCGGCGCGCCGCAGCGTGTTGTTGATGCGCCGCACGACTGCCGGCACCGAGTCGGCAGGATAGAGGGATTGGTCCGGGTACATTTCACCGGAGAGATTGGCGTCGCCGGCCACCTGCCAGCCCGACAGATAAATCGCGTCGAGGCCCGCCTTCACCTGCTGCATGGCCTGGTTGCCGGTGAGGGCCCCGAGCGCGTTCACGAACGGCTTCTCATTCAGATAACGCCACAGCTTCTCCGCCGTGAGGCGCGCGATCGAATGTTCGACGGCAATCGTGCCGCGCAGTCGCACGACGTCCGCGGCGTCGTAGCCACGCTGCACGCCGCGCCAGCGCGGACTCTCGCGCCAGCTGCGCCGCAGATCTTCAGCGGTGGGCAGGGATTTCGCAGCAGTCATATTGCCTCGCACATAGCCGTCGTGGTTTAGCTGAGAAGTTCGTACGCCGGCAGCGTCAGGAACTCATCGAAGGTCTCGCTCTTGGTCATCTGCTCGAACAGGCGCGCCGCGGTGGGGAAAACCCCGTGACTGAGCCGCGCCGCGCCCACTTCCGTGTGGATGCGGTCGAGTTCCGCCGTCATGAGCCGATCGAAGCGTGCCACGGTGATTTCCTGGCCGTCGCTGGTGCGGGCGCCATGCCGCAGCCATTGCCACAGCTGTGCGCGGCAGATCTCCGCGGTGGCTGCGTCCTCCATCAGGTGGTAGAGCGGCACGCAGCCATTGCCGCGCAGCCACGCCTCGAGGTACTGCACCCCCACGCGGATGCAGCCGCGCAGGCCGCCTTCGGTAATCTCACCCTCCGGTACCTTGAGCAGGTCCAGCGCACCGACGTTGACGTCGGCGCGGGCGATGGAGAGCTGGTTGGGCCCGTGCATGACTGAATCGAAGGCCTCGCGCGCGATCGCTGCCAGGCCCGGGTGCGCAATCCAGGTGCCATCGTGACCGGCGTGCGCCTCGCGCAGCTTGTCGGCGCGCACGCGCGCCATGGCCGCCTCATTCGCGGCCGGATCGTCGCGGATCGGAATCTGTGCCGCCATGCCGCCCATGGCGTGCGCACCGCGGCGGTGGCAGGTCTTGATCAGCAGGTCGACGTAGGACTTGAGGAAATGCCGCTCCATCGTCACGGTGCCGCGGTCGGGCAGCAGGAAGTCCGCGCGGTTCCGGAACTTCTTGATGAAGCTGAAGATGTAATCCCAGCGCCCGCAGTTAAGTCCCGCGGAGTGCTCGCGCAGCTCGTGGAGGATCTCGTCCATCTCGAATGCCGCCAGGATGGTCTCGATGAGCACCGTCGCCTTGATGGTCCCGCGCGGCATGCCGAGGGCCTCCTGGGCCGCGATGAAGACCTCGTTCCACAGGCGCGCCTCAAGGTGGCTCTCCATCTTCGGCAGGTAGAAATACGGGCCGGTACCGCGGCGCGCCAGCGCCTCGTGGTTGTTGGCGAGGAACAGCGCGAAATCAAACAGCGAGGCGGACACCTGCTCACCGTTGATGCGCACGTGCTTCTCGTGCAGGTGCCAGCCACGCGGCCGCACGATGAGGGTCGCGGTCTGCTGGGCCAGCCGGTAGACCTTGCCGGTCGCCGGGTCCTCGAAGCTGATCGTGCGGCGGATGGCGTCGCTCAGATTCAGCTGCCCGAGAATGATGTTTTCCCAGGTGGGCGAGCAGGAGTCCTCGAAATCGGCCATGAAGCAGCGCACCGGTGCGTTCAGTGCGTTGATGACCATCTTGCGATCGACCGGACCGGTGATCTCGACACGCCGGTCGGTGAGGTCCTCGGGTACCGGGGAGATGCGCCAGTCGGCACTGCGCACCTGGGCGGTGGCGGCGAGGAACTCCGGCAGTGCGCCGTCATCGAGCTGCAGCTGACGCTCGCGGCGCGCATTCAGCAGCTCCAGGCGACGCGCGTTGAAGCGCCGGTGCAGGCTTGCCAGCAGCTGCAGGGCGAGCGGATTTAGCACCTCATCGCCACGCTCGATCCTGCTGCCGAGAATCTCGACCTTAGGTCCGGCCGGATCGCGCGAATACACCTGTCCTTGGTTCTGAGCGTTCATGCTGGCCTCAATATACGGGGTTTGGGATGAAATTTGACTGCGGAAACTTCACACTGTTAATTTCACAAGCTGCGTTCCACCCGCGCGGTTCAACATATGCCAGAGCTGTTGCGCAAGGGCCATTTCCTCGGCGCCAAGCTGCGCGCGCTGCGCAAGGCCAATGGCCTCACCCTCGAGGAACTCTCGGTGCGCTGTGTGCAGCGCGATGCGGCCGTGGCGCCCTCGGTGTCTTACCTCAGCATGATCGAGAGTGGCAAGCGTGCGCCCTCCACGCCGCTGCTGAGCCTGCTCGCCTCGGTATTCCAGCGCCCGCCGGCCTGGTTCCTGGATGAAAGCGCCGACCTTGAGCTTGCGCCTGCGCCGCCGGGGGAGGCCCCGGCGCGCGTGCCGCTGGAGCCGGCCTTCCTCTTCTCGAAGAACCTGTTGCAGGCAGCCATCCCGGAGCTGCTGGCGCAGACCGGCACGAGCGGGCGCCAGTTCGCGCACCTGCTCATCCGCTCGCACCAGGAAATGTCGCGCAACGACTTCCCGGATCTGGAGCGCGCCGCCGATCACGTCAGCGAGCGGCGCTTCCCGCTGGGCGTCGAGGACCTGCTGCGCCTGTGCCGCCGCCACGGGCTCGAGGTGCGCTGGTTCGACCGCAAGCCGGTGCTGGCACGCGACAAGGACCGCGAGGTGCGCAGCATGGTGCGCTCCTTCTTCGAGGCCCCGCGCGTCATCTACGCCAACCGGGCACTGCAGGCGGATCCGGCGCGCCTGAAGTTCGACCTGGCCGCGCACATCGCCCACAAGGTGCTGCACGGGGGCGACGGACTCAAGTCCGCGCACGCGACCGGCGGGGAGATGGGAGGCAGCCCGGAGGGCAACTCGGGCGCGGGCGGCATGAACGCCCAGGACGTGCTGCACGCGTGGCGCGATTTCGAGTGCAGTTTCTTCGCCGGCGCACTGCTGGCGCCGCGCGTGCCGTTCCGGCGCTTTCTCGCCCGCGAGCGCCACCGGGTCGAGGCCGGCGCGCGCCTGGAGCTGACGCCCGCGGTCGTCATGCGCCGCATGACCAAGGTCTCGCCCTACCCCTACTGGCATTTCTTCGATGCCTACCCGCCGGGCTACCTGCGCGCGGTCTACCGCGGCAACGGCATCCCGCTGCCGTGGGGCAATCTGGCGCAGGTGAGCGACCCGTGCCCCAACTGGGCCGTGTTCCGCATGATCGATGGCGAGCACGGCCCGAGCGGCTCACAGATCTCGGTGCTGCGCGATGCCGAGCGCTCGCGGCTTTATTGCTGCCATTCGATCCGCGTGCACGACATGGCCGGCAACCCGCACGTCCTGTCGGTGGGCGTGGATCTCGCCCCGGCCCTCGACACGCACAGCGTCGCCAGCGCAGCGGTGATTGAGTCCATCTTCCGCGAATGCCTGCACCGCCGCGGGGAGGCGCGCATCCCGAAGGCCGCGGCGCAGGTGCTCGGCGAGGTCGCCAACGTGCTCAACATCGCCTGGATCGAGGATGCGCTCGCCCACCCGGCACGCATCATCTGCCCGCGCAGCAACCACTGCCCGCGACCGGAGCGCTGCGAGGGGGCGCGGCCCTCAAGAGCACGCGAGATCGCCGACGTGCGCGAGGAGATCCTCGGGCGCGAGCCGTGATGGCCTAAAATGGCTCCATGACCGGCACCCGTGAAATGCCTCCATGGACCACTGCCTGAGCGTGCGCCTGGGCGCCGCGCTTACCATCGCGCTCATGCTGGTCCCGGCGGTGGCGGGCACCGGTGCCGCCGCCGAGCAGGCAAGTGTGCTCGCCTGGCGCCAGAACCGTTCCAGCTCACTCACCAGCGACAGCGGCTGGCTGACGCTCGCCGGTCTTTTCTGGCTGAAGGACGGGGACAACTCCTTCGGCAGTGAGCCGGGCAATGACCTGGTGCTGGACAACGCAAGCCTTGCCCCCAAGGCTGGCACTTTCACCCTCAGCGGTTCGCAGGTGAGCTTCACCCCAGCGGCGGATGCCGGGATCCTGCTCAACGGGCGGGCGGTGGATTCCACCGCGCCCGTGAAGCTCGCGAGCGATGCGGGCGGGGAGCCCACCGAGCTTGCGAGCGGCGCGCTGCGCTTTTTCGTCATCGAGCGCAGCGGCAGACTCGGAGTACGGGTCCGGGATCTGAAAAACCCACGCCGCCTGCAGTTCCGCGGCCTCACGTATTTTCCCATCGACAACAAATGGGCGCTGCGCGCGCGCTTCGTGGCTTACCAGCCTACACGCCGGATCAAGATCATCAACATCCTCGGGATGGAGGAGGACGACGTGTCCCCCGGCGCCGTGGTCTTCAGCCAGAACGGCCGCGAGTGGCGTCTGGACACGGTGCTCGAGAGCCCGGGTGATGAGACGCTCTTTATCATGTTCGCCGACGCCACCAGCGGTCATGAGACTTACGGGGCCGGCCGCTTCCTGACCATCCCCATGCCGGTCGACGGCGTCGCGCTGCTGGACTTCAACAAGGCCTACAACCCGCCCTGCGCCCTGAATGACTTTGCGACCTGCCCGCTGCCGCCGCCGCAGAACCGCCTGCCGCTGCGGGTTGAGGCCGGCGAGCTCAAGTACAGCGGCGGCCCGGAACACTCGTTCTGAAGTTGGACCTTGACCCGGCGGAATATCCGCACGGCCGCGGCGCGCGCCTGCACGGTCCGCAAGGCAACCCGATAGAGCTGTGGGAGATGCAGTAGCCGCCGGGCGCGGCGTCAGGGGCCGCCCTTGAGCCGCTGCGTGCGCATGAAGCGGATGCGCTCACTGATGCGCTGCCGCGCCGCCGCGGTAAAGACCGCTGCCGGGGCGGCGCGGGCAGCGAATCGCTGCCGCACGCGGGCGGTCGCGGCAGCGGTGGCGGGCGGGAAGGAAATGAAGACGTCCGTGGCGATAATGCCCGCCACATCGGGCTGCGCATACAAGGGGAGGAAGGCCGTAGCCTGGTGCGCCAGCCCCTGGTAGTCGCCCAAAAAGTAGCCGGACGTGGTCTTGGGGGCCAGACGCAGGTCGAACGAGCCGCTCAGGTGCGACTCGGTGAAGCTCTGGCCCGCATCGGTCGACTCCACCAGCCAGCAGTCCGCGTAAAGGCCGAGGGCGCTGACGTCCGGGGTGTCGTTGCGCAGGTCAAAGTAGGTGACGGCGATGGTGCCGTCGGCGCGCACGTCCAGGGTCGGCGTGAAGGCCTGGACCGTGGGCTCGGCATTCACCTGGACCGGGGTCGCCCACGTCACGCCCTCATCGGCGGACTGGGTGAAGGCAATGCCGTCATGATCGCCCTGCGAGAAGCGCGCGTCCTGCCACGCAACGTAGATGATGCCGCTGGCACCCACGGCGGCGGTAAAGAGCAGCGAGCTGTCACGCACCGGGGTGTTGTCGGACGGGTCCACGGTGCCTACCGCCGTTATCTGCGACACCGTCACCGCGGTGGCCGACCAGGTGTTGCCCTGATCGGTCGAGGTGATCGCCTTCAGGGTGGCGGTGGTGGCACCGCCGCCGACGCTGTCGATCTCGTTGAAGAGGTTGACGAGCTTGCCGTCGGGCAGCACCAGGATGAGGTTGCCGATGGTCTGGTTGTTGGGGCCCGGATCGTAGATGTTGCGGGCGGCGTTCCACGTTGAGCCCGCGTTGGTGGTACTGGAAAAATAGCTCGGGCCGGTGGTCTGCCCGGCGAGCCGGTCCCACACGGCGTACACGAAGTTGCTGTCGTTGGGGTCGGCGGTGATCGCGCCCTTGTCGTTGAAGAACCCCGAACCATCCTGGATGAGGGCGACCGGCAGTGACCAGGTGCTGCCGCCGTCGACCGAGTTTGCGACCAGCATGCCGCTGGTCGAGCCGTTGGCCAACAACTGCCCGGTGAAGGAAAGCGCCAGCGCCCAGGCCACGCCGTTAGGGGCGATCGAGATCCAGGCGTTGCTGGTGCGCGCGTAATCACCCGCATTGGCGCTGCTGCCGCCGCTACAGCGCGAGAAGGCAGCGCTGCTGGCGGTCCAGCTGTTGCCACCATCGAAGGAGGCGGCGATCCCAATCGCCTGGGAACCGCCGCTCGACCAGCGGTTCTGCTGCCAGGTGGCGATGAGGTTCGAGGAGTTGGCGGGGCTCACCGCCACGGAGGCTTCCACGACCGTCCCGGGGTACAACGTGCCCTCCGTCGCGGCCGCATCGCAGTTTGGCGGCAGGCTCACCGGTTGCGATACACGTACCTGGGTCACCGCGGTGAACGGCGGCGCCGTGCCGCCAGTCGCGGGAGCCAGGCCGCCGCCGCTGCCGTTGCTGCAGGCCCCCAGCCCCACCAGGGCCGCCGTCACACCGGCGCGGGCGGCGCTGCGCATGCGGAGCTTGGGGTGGCTCAAGCCGCGCTGCCTGCCGCCCTCAGGCACCGATGAAAATGGTCGCCGGGTGCTCCAGGTGTTCCTTGAGCGCCTGGATCATCGCCGCCGCGTCGTAGCCGTCCACGAAGCGGTGGTCGAAGGACGAGGACAGGTTCATGGTCAGCCGGATGGCGATGGCGCCCTCGAGCACCAGCGGTCGCTCGACCGCGCGGTTGACGCCGATGATGGCGACCTCGGGCGCGTTGATGATGGGCGTGCTCGCTATGCCGCCGAGCTTGCCGAGGCTCGTGATGGTGATGGTGGAGCCACTGAGCTCCTCGCGCTTCGCCTTGTTGGTGCGCGCGGCCTCGGCGACGCGGCGCATCTGCGCCGCGAGCTCCCACAGGCCCAGCTCCTGTGCGTTGTGCACCACCGGCACCTTGAGCCCTTCGGCAGTCTGGGTCGCCACCCCCAGGTGCACGGCCGCGTGCCGCACGATCACGCCGCGCTCGGCATCGTAGTGGGCATTGCACTGCGGGAAGTCCCTGAGCACGCGGATGAGCGCCAGTGCGAGGAACGGCAGGTAGGTGAGCGAGGGCGCCCCGTCTGCGGGCTTGCGGTTCAGGTGACGGCGCAGCGATTCAAGCTCGGTGATGTCGAGCTCTTCCACGTAGGCGAAGTGCGGGATGTTGCGCTTCGCCTCGCTCATGCGCTGCGCGATGAGGCGGCGCAGGCCGATGACCTTGATTTCCTCGGTTGCCGCGGCACTTGCGCGCGCGCTCGGCACCGCCTTGGGCGCCGGGCGCAGCGGCGTGGGCTGCGAGCGGCGTGCCACGAACGCCTCCAGATCCTTCGGTACGATGCGGCCATTGGGGCCCGAGCCGGTGACCTGCTGCAGATCGATGCCGGCCTCGTGCGCCCGGCGCCGGATTGCAGGCGAGGTCGCGACGCGCCCCGCACGGGCCGACGCGGCGGGTGCCTGGGCGGGCGCCTGCGCGCCGTTCGCACCGGCGCGGCGGGCGGGCGGCGCGCTGGCCGGCGCTGCCCCGGGTGCGGCGGCCGGGGCGGGGGCGGCCGTCGTCGCGGGCGTGCCGGTTTCGATCACGATCAGGTCGGCACCCACCGGCACCATGTCCCCGGGCGTGCCGGTGATCGAGAGCACGCGGCCGCCGACGGGGGCCGGCAATTCCACGGCCGCCTTCTCCGTCATCACTTCCACGATCACTTCGTCCTCGGCGATCGTGTCACCGGGCTTGACGCGCCAGTTGACGATTTCCGCCTCGACGGTGCCCTCGCCCAGGTCGGGGAGCTTGAAGACGTAATTGCTCACCTCGCCTCCGTTACCAGCTTCAGGGCCGCGGCGATGCGCCCCGGTCCCGGGAAGTACTCCCACTCAAAAGCGTGTGGGTAAGGAGTGTCCCAGCCCGCGACACGCTGTATCGGAGCCTCGAGGTTCCAGAAGCACTGCTCCTGCACCGTCGCCACCAGCTCCGCGCCATAGCCACCGAAGCGCGTCGCCTCGTGCACCACGACGCAGCGCCCGGTCTTGCACACCGAGGTGCACAGCGTGTCCACGTCCAGGGGCGCCATCGTGCGCACATCGATGATCTCCGCATCGACGCGCGCCATTTTCACCGCCGCCTCGGCCACGTGCACCATCGTGCCGTAGGCGAGTATGGTCGCCTCACTTCCCTCGCGCACGATCTCGGCACGGCCGATGGGCACGGTGAAGTGTCCTTCCGGCACTTCCCCGCGCGGGTGCGTGCTCCACGGCGACGCCGGCTTGTGCGGCTCGCCGTCGAAAGGCCCGTTGTAGATACGTTTCGGCTCGAAGAACACGACCGGGTCATCACCCTCGATCGAGCTGATCAGCAGCCCCTTGGCATCGTAGGGATTGGAGGGCATCACGACCTTGATGCCGCACACGTGCGCGAACAGTGCCTCGGGGCTCTGCGAGTGCGTCTGCCCGCCGCGAATGCCGCCGCCGCAGGGGGTGCGGATGGTGACCGGCGCGGAGAAATCCCCGGCAGAGCGGTAGCGCAGCCGCGCCAGCTCGCTCACCACCTGGTCAAAGCCCGGATAGATGTAGTCGGCGAACTGGATCTCGGCGACCGGCTTGAGTCCGTTGGCCCCCATGCCGATCGCTGCGGCGATGATGCCGCCCTCGGCGATCGGCGTGTCGAGCACACGGTGCTCACCGTGCTTGCGTTGCAGCCCCTCGGTGGCGCGGAACACGCCGCCGAAATAGCCGACATCCTCCCCCAGGATCACCACCCGCGGATCGCGCGCCAGCATCACGTCCATGGCCGAGTTCAGCGCCTGCACCATGTTCATGCGTGCCATGAGCCTCAGCCCTTCTGAACGAGCGTTGGCGTGGCGGCCTGCGGCAGCGCCGGCGTGTCCCTCAGGGCGCGCAGTTCCTCGCGCTGGCGCGCGAGGTTCGGTGGCATCTCCTTGAGCACGTCCTCGAACATCGTGAGCGGGTCGAGCGCCGGGCCGCCGGAAAGCGTGCCGAACGTCTCCGCTTCCTTCCAGCAGGCGGTGACGTGCGCCTCGAGCTCCTTCTCGAGCTTGGCATGGCGCTCCTCGGACCATTCGCCGAGGGCGATCAGGTGCTGCTTGAGGCGGCCGATCGGGTCCCCGAGCGGCCACGCGCGCCACTCCTCCTTCGGACGGTAGCGGGAGGGATCATCGCTGGTGGAATGCGCCGCGGCGCGGTAGGTCACGTGTTCGATGAGGGTCGGGCCGCCGCTCTGGCGCGCGCGCTGCGCCGCCCACTGCGTCACCGCGTACACGGCGAGGAAATCGTTGCCGTCGACACGGATGCCGGGAATACCGTAGCCGGGGCCGCGCTGCGCAAAGGTCCTCTGCTCCCCGCCGGCGAATCCCTGGAAGGTGGAGATCGCCCACTGGTTGTTGACCAGGTTCAGGATCACCGGCGCCCGGTACACAGCGGCGAAGGTCATCGCGTGATGGAAATCCGCCTCGGCGCTCGAGCCCTCCCCGATCCAGCTGGCCGCGATGTGATCCTCGCCCTTGATCGCCGCCGCCATCGCCCAGCCGACCGCCTGCGGAAACTGGGTGGCGAGGTTGCCGGAGATGGAGAAAATCTTGCCGCTGCCCCAGTGATACATGATGGGCATCTGGCGGCCCTTGCACATGTCGCGGGTATTGGACAGGCACTGGCACATGAGGTCCACCAGGTTGCGGCCCCGCACCACGTGCAGGCCCTGCTGCCGGTAGGACGGGAACAGCATGTCGCCGGGCTGCAGCGCCATCCCCTGCGCCACGGCCACGGCTTCCTCGCCGGTGGACTTGATGTAGAAGGAAATGCGCCCCTGGCGCTGGATCTTCTGCATGCGGTCATCGAACAGGCGTGTCAGCAGCATGTGCCGCAGTCCCACCTGCAGCTCCTCGGGCTCCAGGTGCGGGTTCCAGGGCCCCACCGCACGATGATCCTCGCCCAGCACGCGTACCATCTGCACCGACAGCTCCTCGATCTCCCGCGCGGCCGCGATTACGTCGGGCCGCCCCACGAGCCCGGCGGGAGAAATCTGAAGGTAGCTGAAGTCCGGCTCCTGCCCGGGCCGGGCCGGCGGAGAGGGAACGTGTAAGCGCGACCGTGGGGGCATGAGGCGGCCTCTTAACCGGGTCCTGAAGGGTTGCGGACAACTATCTGAGTTGGGCAGGATTGTAGTCGCCTGACATCAGTAACACTACGCGTGAAGCCCAAACACACATTCCGCGGCGTCGTGCTGCGGAACGCTCCGCACACGGCCGCCGCGACCGGACTTAATCCGGCCGCCCGCAATGTCACCGGCCCGGCGCGCGTGCGCGTGGGCCGGGAGGTCGCCGGGCGCAGCGGCAAGGGCGTGTCGGTGATCAGCGGACTGCCACTGGCCACGCCCGAGCTCGAACAACTTGCCACGCGCCTGAAGAAACTCTGCGGCGCCGGAGGTGCGGTAAAAGACGGCGTCATCGAGATCCAGGGCGAGCACCGCGAACGCCTCGTTGCCGAGCTTCTCAAGCTTGGCTACGCGGCCAAACAGGCCGGCGGCTGACGGTCAGGCGAACGTGCCCCGGGACCGAGCAAAGTGGTATCTGACAACGAATATTGCTATAGAGAGCGCTCGTCCAGCAGGCGCGCGGGGATAATTGTGCAGAATCAACAGCAGTCGTCACAGCACAGCCGGAACGGCGACGTTCTCCTGTTCGCGCGCAATTTCTTCCGCCATCCGCGCATGCTCGGCTCCATCGTCCCGAGTTCGCGCTTCCTCATCAAGCAGCTGCTGGAGCCGATCAACTGGGGACGGGCGCGCGTCATCGTCGAATATGGCCCGGGGGTCGGCACGATCACCGCCGAGGTGCTGCGCCAGCTGCGCTCGGACGCGACCCTGATCGCCATCGAGATGAACCCGGATTTCGTGCGCTACCTCAGCAGCTCCCTTAGCGACCGGCGCTTGCGAGTGGTGGCAGGCTCTGCGGAGCAGGTGGATGAGATCCTGCGGCGGTTCGGTTTCACGCGTGCCGACTACATCATCTCCGGCATCCCCTTCAGCACCATCCCCGCGCCGGTGCGCGAGCAGATCCTGCGCAAGACCTGCGACGTGCTCGAGCCCGGCGGCGCCTTCCTCGTCTACCAGTTCTCGACGCGCGTGCTGCAGGACCTGAAGCGCGTCTTCGGTTACGTGGGACGCAGGTTTCAGCCCCTGAACGTGCTGCCCGCGCATCTTTTCATCTGCCAGCCCGCGATCGCCTGACCCGGCCGCCCGGCCACGCGCTTTAGGGCGTGCTGCTGCGCAGCGTGCGCAGCAGCTCCTCGCCGAAGTATCCGGGCGGGATGGTCCCCTGCTTCAGGAATTCCATGTGAAAGCGCTTGGCGGAGAAGCGCGCGCCCAGTGCCTGCTGCGCCCGCTTGCGCAGCGCCAGGATCTGGTCCTTGCCCAGCCGGTAGGTAATCGCCTGGGTGGGCCAGCGCGAGTAGCGCGTCACCGCGCCGCGCGCGGCCTTGCAGCTCGCCTGCTTGGCGTCGGACTTGGACGCGGCGGCGTCCTCGCAGGATCCGGGCAGAAAGTCCACGACCTCCGAGAACAGCGTCACCGCGTCCTCAAACCGCAGCCGGCTGGTGTGCAGCCCGGTGTCGATCCGCACCCGCAGGTCCCGGTACAGCTGGCCACGCAACTGGTAGAGGTGCTCCTCGGGCGTGTAGAAGCCGGTCGGCGCGGTCGGCTGCGCTTCGGCGGGCAGGGCCTCCGAATACAGCGCCCAGCCTTCCGCGGCCATGGAGTCCTGCCACATGGAGGACGAATCCTCCACCGCTCCCGGGGTAAGCCAGCGCACCGGTGCGATCTGCTCGCGGTACTGCGTCATGACCTTGTAGTCCCAGTCATGCCCCGGGAAGCCCTCGTGCGCGGCCAGATCGGGCATGGCCGCGTAGTTATGTTCCTGGCGCAGCTGCGCGAGGTTGTCGTCCGTGGGCGTGACGTAGAAGCGGCCGACACCGGTCTGCTTGAACGCCGGCGCCGGGTAGTAGGCGGCACCCTCGATCGAGGCGCGCAGCGGCGGCGGCGTCACCGTGACCTCGAGCCGGTAGTCCTCCGGCACGTCGAACAGCCCGGTCTTGCGCGCGTACGCGACCAGGCGCAGGCCGGCCTGGCGGTAGCCTTCGGCCATTTCGGCATCGCTGTGCGGCGCGCTCTGGCTGAGCTGCTCGAATACCGTGCGCACGGTCTCCTCACCGCTCGCGGCCGGCCACTTGTGCGCGGCGGCAATCTGCCGGGCGAGGGCGATCATCTCCGCGCGCGTGGCCTGCACGACCGGCCACGAGGAGGCGTACAGCTCCGCGGCGGTGGTGGACACGCGCAGGTTGTTGCGCAAGGCCCAGTCGTACTCGGTGGCGCCTAATACGTAGCGGTCGGCGCGGTACGCGGGCTTGAGGCCCGCGCTGCCCTCGCCGCGTACATCCTCAAAGTAGCTGTCGGCGACAAAGTCGTGCAGGTGGCGATAGGCGGCGGCGGCGGCATTGCCGGCCTCCGCCAGCTCGTGCAGCAGTGCATCACGGTGTGCCGCGGCGATATCGGCCGCGCCGATCTGCTGCAGCGTCTTGCTGAAGTACTCCGCATCGGCGGCGGTGCTCTGCAGGCCAAAGTCGCGCAACACCCGCCAGTCGGGCGCGTTGTGCGCCTCGATGCCGGCGTGCAGCTGCTGCTCGGCGGCGGCGAGGTAGCCAGGCACCGCGCGGGCGCGCGCGATGACCTCCCGCCACTCCGCGTCGGTTCCGTAGCTGGCAGCGCCGGTGGCGGTCATTCCCTGGATCTGCCAGTCGACCCCGCGGAACGGTTCATCGACGTACGAGTCCAGGCAGCGCTGCTGGTAGTGACGCACCTGGTGTTGGTGCAACAGGAAGCCGATGCCGGCCAGGGCGACGGAGCGGTCTATCCTGCGGCGCGCCGACAGGTTGGCCGGTGCAATCGCCGAGAAGCGGGTGCGGTACTCCGCCAGCCGTGCATCCTCCTTCTGCAGCGCCGCGGGCGAATAGTCGCGCAGCCGGCCGTCGACGTGCTCCAGCTGCGGATCAAAGGCGGAGCCGCCAAGGTAGGTGCCCATCACGGGGAACTGGCCGAGCAGGTAGGTGACGTATTCGTGCTCGACGACGGCGAAGTGCTTGTCCCCGGTCTGCCTGACGGGCAGCGGCTGCGCCACGGGCGGCTGAGCGGCGGCGGCGCCGCAGGCGAGTAACGCGGCCATGGCCGCACGGCAAGCGAAGCGCCCTGATCGATGCACGATAGACCCTGCCTTGGTAGCTGACCGGCCGCGCAGCATACGCTGTGCGGCCGCGGTCGGCGAAGTCCTCTCCCGGAAGCGGCGTTGACGCCCCGGGCATGCGCGAGGATCCTTCCCCCGCATGGCCCCCGCCGACCCGCACACCACGCGCTACGCGCGCCACCTGGCGCTGGCGGAGTTCGGCGCGGCCGGCCAGGAAAGGCTCCGCGCCGCGCGGGTGCTGGTGGTCGGAGCGGGTGGTCTGGGCTCACCCGCCGCGCTGTATCTGGCGGCTGCCGGCTGCGGCACCCTCGGACTGCTCGACTGCGACCGCGTGGACCTTTCGAACCTGCAGCGGCAGATCCTGTTCGACACCCCGGCGGTGGGCCGCCCGAAGGCGGAGGCCGGACGCGAGCGCCTCGCGGCGCTCAATCCTGAGATCCGTGTGGTGGCCCACCAGCTGGAACTCAAGGCCGCCAACGTGCGCGAGCTCATCGCGCAGTATGACCTGGTGCTCGATGGCTCCGACCGGCTCTCGACCCGTTACCTCGTCAACGATGCCTGCGTGCTGCTGCGCCGACCGCTGGTGTCGGCGGCGATCCACCGCTTCGAGGGCCAGCTCATGAGCTACGTGCCGGGGCGCGGGCCCTGTTACCGCTGCGTGTTCCCGCACGCCGCGGACGGCATGGTCGCCAACTGCGCGCAGGCGGGCGTGCTCGGGGTGCTGCCTGGCGTGCTGGGCACGCTGCAGGCCACCGAGGCGCTCAAGCTGCTTACCGGTCTCGGCGAGCCGTTGCTCGGGCGGCTGCTCATCTACGATGCGCTCGAGCTGCGCTTCGCTGAGCTGCGCACCCGGCGGCGTCCCGATTGCGCGGTGTGCGGCGACTCCCCTGTCATTACTGAACTGAAGGATCCGGAACCCATGCGTGACGACGGACTGCGGCGCCTAGCGGCGGCCGATCTCGAAAAGCTCCTGGGCGAAGCGCGCGACGCGCCGCCGCTGCTGGTCGATGTGCGCGAGCCATACGAATTCAGCGCAGGTCACCTCGCCGGCTCGGTCAACATCCCGCTCGCGACGCTGCCGCAGCACCTCGCGGAGATCGCTGCGAAGGGCGCGCCGGTGTTCATCTGCCGCAGCGGCGGGCGCAGTCTGGCCGCGTGCCAGATGGCGCTGACCGCCAGCGTCGCCTCCCCGGCGAACCTTGAGGGCGGACTGCTCGCCTGGGCGGCCGAGATCGATCCGACGCTGCGCGTCGCCTGAGCACGGGCACGGCGTGCTAGCCCAGGCGCGGCTTCACGTAGTACTCCATGACCGCCTTCTCCAGCAGATCCGGCGGCAGCAGCCCCTGCGCGATGATGAAATCGTGGTACGACTGCGCATCGAACTTGCCACCGAGCGCCAGCTGCGTCTTCGCGCGTAGCGCCTCCAGCTTGCTGTAGCCGAAGAAGTACGCGGTCGCCTGGCCGGGCGCGTTGAAGGTATAGCGGTCGACCTCCTCCTTGGCGAGCGGCTCGGAAAGCACCACGTCCTCCTGCAATATCCGCTTCGCGTCCGCGGGCTGGATCATTCCCAGGTTGATCATCGGGTCCAGGAACGCGCGCGCGGCGCGCTCGAGCCGGGCCTGCAGCACGCCGAGCTGCGCCTCGGCAGTGAAGTAGGGTTTCATGATCGCCTCGGAGTACAGCCCCCAGCCTTCGACGTTGGCGCTGTTGAACGCAAACAGCGCGCGCGCGGTGGAAACACCATGCTCGACCATCTTGGAGAACTGCAGCTCATGCCCGGGACGGGCTTCGTGCGCGGTGAGGGTCCAGGTGATGGCGGCGAAGTTGAAGTCGTCCATTTCCGCGCCGGATTCGGCGTTCGGATTTGACGTCGGCAGCACAAACTCGCCGACCTCGCCGGCGTTGCCGATCAGCCGCGGCGGGTTCAGGTGCGGGGCGGGGAGCGCGGCTGACTCAGCGCGGCTCGCGAGCCGGATCGCCGCCGGGCGCTCGGGCAGCGTGAGCAGCTTCTCCTCGCGCACGATCTTTTCAATGGCCGCGAGGCGCGCCCGGTAGATCTCGAGCAGCTGCTCGTTCGGGATGCGCTCCTGCTTCAGTTGCCGGATCACGTCCCGGTAGTCGCTGGACTTCCAGCCGTGCTCGCGCGCGATCCCCACCGAGAGTGCCTGCATCTCGTCGCGTGTCTGCGCGAACGTAAAGAGCGCGCGGTCGATCAGTTCGTGCGGATCCATCGTGACCCCGAACTGCTTGAGGTTGTCGGCGTAGATCTCCGGGGGCAGCAGATTGGTGTGGCGCGCCCGCGGCAGCACCGTGGCGCGCACCCACTTGCCGTAGGCATCGAGCTGCGCGGACAGCGTGGCGAGGTCTTTCTCCCAGCCCTTGAGGCCGCTCTTCTGGAACAGCTCGCGGATGCCACTCACGTATTCGGGCTGATTCTTCAGCTCCTGCTCCACTTCCACCGACCACGGCGCAGTCAGTCGCGCGTCCCCGAGACGCTCCTCGATGCGATCGCGCGCCAGCTTCGTGATCGGCTCATAGCCGGCCGCGGCGCCGCTGTAGCGCTTCAGCCGCACCAGCGCTGCCGGGTAGCGCGCCTTCGCGTTGCGCTTGTCCAGCAGCTGCTGGAAGCCGGTGTAGATCGCCTGCGGCAGATCAAAGTACGGCAACAGCAGCCGGTCGTTCAGCTCCAGGGTGACGCGCTGGTCGCGCGCGGACTTCAGAAGGATCTGCAGGTCCTGGCGCACCAGCGGGTCGGGCTCGCCCCTGAGAGCCTCGGCGTACTGCGCGGCCACGGCCTCCAGGTCCGCGGCCTGGCGCGCCACGACCCGCGGCTTCAGGTCCAGGATATCGCCGTCGTGACCTTCCACGCCGGCCGCCGAAATACCCTCCGGCCCGTACTTCGCCTGCACCTCCAGCAGGCCCTCGGCCGCGTGGTTGCTCGCGGTAATCCAGGCGGGCGTCTGGCACACGGCAACAGTCGCGCAACAACAGGCCAGCACGGCAGCCGCAGGCTTCATCAGGCGAATCATGGGAGCTCTCCGGGGCGCCGCTGGTGCCCGCAATTCTACGCAGGCGCACGAGAGCCGGCCGCCACAGGCGGCGAAGCGAGTGCGGCGCTCGGCAGGCCGTTGGTCAGCGCGCAGGACAGCGCGAGCGTGCGAACGCCGGCTTCGGCGCCGGTGTCGCCGGCTCCAGCGCGATGCGGCCCTTGAGCAGCTCGAGCGCCGCGTGCGGCTCGTCGACGAATTCGAACAGCGTCAGATCCGCGGGCGAGATGGTGCCGTGACGCGCGAGGGCCTCGAAGTTGACCACCTCGCGCCAGTAGGACGAGCCATACAGGAACACCGGTATCGGGCGCTCGAGCTTGCGCGTCTGCGCCAGGGTGAGGATCTCGAACAGCTCGTCGAAGGTGCCGAAACCGCCGGGGAATACCACCAGCGCACGCGCCAGGTGCGCGAACCACAGCTTGCGCATGAAGAAGTAGTGAAATTCGAAGGACAACCCGGGCGTGATGTAGGCATTCGGCAGCTGCTCATGCGGCAGCCCGATGTTCAGGCCCACGCTGCGTCCGCCGGCAAGGGCCGCCCCGCGGTTGGCGGCCTCCATGATGCCGGGACCGCCGCCGGAGCACACGACCAAGCTGCCACCATCCCTGGCGCAGCTCCATTCGGTCACGAGACGTGCCAGCTCGGTGGCTTCGTCAACGAAGCGCCCGAGCGCCCCGCCACTGCGCAGGCGCGCCGAGCCGAAGAACACCACCGTCGCGCTCACCCCCGCGACCTCGAAGGCCCGCAGCGGGGCCAGATACTCGGACACGATCCGTACCGGGCGCCCCTCGTCCGAGTCGATGAACTGCGGGTCGTGATAGGCCAGCGGCGGTATGTCAGCCATCAGGGATCTCCGTGCGCACAGGCGGCAGCGGCACTCTAACGAAAAGCGCACGCCGCGTGCGACACTCACGCCTTGGCACAAGTCGCAGGCATGTCGCGTCGTATGCGGGGACTGCACGCGCTGCTCTGCAGCGCGCTGCTCGGCGGTGCCGCGGGCGCTGCGGCGGCGGGCGGGGATGCCGCGGCGCTGGCGGTGGATCGCGATACCGTTCTTCTGGTGATCGCCCCTCACCCGGATGATGAGACGCTCTGCTGTGCCGGGGTCATGCAGCGCGTCCTCAGCGCCGGCGGACGCGTCAGCGTCCTGTGGCTCACCAGCGGCGATGGCTCCGAACTCGGCTCGCTGCTGATCGAGAAGAGCCTGTTCGCGAACCCCGAGAAGATGCGCAGCTACGGCACCCAGCGCATGCAGGAGGCGCGCACCGCCACCGCCATCCTGGGCGTGCCGGCCGCCGGGCAATTGTTCCTCGGCTATCCCGACGGCGGGATGCTGCGGCTGCTGACCCAGAACCAGGCCGCCGCCTACACCTCCCGCTTTACCGGCGCGGCGGCGGTGCCGTACGCGGACGCAGTGTTCCCCGGCCACCCCTATACCGGCGCGCGCCTCCGCGAGGATTTTGCCGCGGTGCTGGCACAGGTCAAACCTACCCTCATCCTCGCGCCGAGCCCGCTCGACAGCCATCCCGACCACCGCGCCGCGGGACTGCTGACGATCGCCGCCACCGCGGGTGCCGCACCGCTGGTGCGCTATTGGATCGTCCACGGGGGCGAAGGCTGGCCGAGCCCGCGGGCGCTGCTCGAGGGAGTACCGCTGACTCCCGCGCCGCGCGGCGCGCGCCTCGAGCCACGCCCGTTCGCGCTCACGCCGACGGAGGAGGACGAAAAGCTCGCCGCACTCAAGGCTTACCATACCCAGATGCGTTTCATGGACACGTTCCTGCTGTCCTTCGTACGCACCACCGAGCTGTTCTCCCGGCACGGTACGCCTGAGGACGCCGGTCGGTGACGCGCTGCTTCAGGGACGGCGCCAGCTATCGAGCAGCCGGTCGAGCGTGCCCGCAATCGACTCGCGCCAACGATCCAGGCGCGCACGCTCGCGCCAGTAGCGGCGACTGATCGCGCGCGAGGCGGCAAAGTCGCCTTCGAACAGCCGGGCGGCAGCGGCGGCGACGGCCGCGTCGGCGATCTCCTGATTGGCCTCCAGGTTCCAGCGAAAGCTCCAGCGATCCAGGTTGCTCGAACCTACCGACAGCCACTCATCGCACAGGATCAGCTTGGCGTGCAGCATGCGCGGCTGGTACTCGAAGATCTTCACCCCGCTGCGCAGCAGCTTGCCGTAGAAGCGCCGCGCCGCCTGCCGCACCCAGGGATGATCGGTGCGAGCGCCGGGCAACAGCAGGCACACGTCCACCCCACGGCGGGCGGTGCGGCGCAGCGCCTTGCGAAAACGCCGCGAGGGCACGAAGTACGCACTCATGATCCACACGCGCGTCGCGGCCCCGTCGATGCGACGCAGCACGCCGTTGGCGAGCACCGAGCGCTGCCGCGCCTCGCTCAGGGACAGTCGTCCCAGGGCACCATGCGCCTGCGGGGGGCAGGCGGGCGGCTCGGGGATGCCGAGCTCCGCGCCGCAGCGGCGCCAGGTGCGCGCAAAGGCGCGCTGCCAGTCCGCCACCACGGGACCTCTGATTTCGAGCATGAGGTCGCGCCAGGCGCCGCCCGGCCAATCGGGCGCGAATTCATCCGTGAGGCCGGCGCCGCCGACATAGGCGACTTCACCATCCGTGAGCAGCAGCTTGCGGTGGTCGCGCAGCAAGTTGGCGAAGCGATTTGTGAACGTCAGTGGATTGAAGAAGCGCAGCTCCACGCCCCCGTCCAGCAGTCGCCGGCGATCGGTGCGCCTGAAAGCGAGGGCGCCGAAGCCGTCGAACATCACGCACACGCGCGCACCGCGGGCACGCGCCTGCAGCAGCGCCTCGACGAAGCGTGTCGCGATGGCACTCGAGCTGACCAGGTACATCTCCAGCAGCACATAGCGGCGGGCGTCCGCGATGGCCCGCAGCATGTGGGCGAAGAACTCGGCATTCTCGTGCAGGAAGCGAAAATCGTTACCAGGTCGCCACGGCCAGCCGGTGGTTGTAGATTGTGGTGTTTGTATTTCCGGCTCTGCCGCCATGAGGGAACAATGACCGACCTGCGCGCGAGATGCCAGTACCCGGGCCTGCTGCTCGCCCTGCTGCTGCCGCTGTTGGCGCGGGCCGACGTGATCGATTCGGTCAACGCGGTGCGCACCAGCGGCTGCGACGGTAAGCCCGGCGGGGTGGCGCCGCTGCGCGAGAGTTCGCGCCTGCGTGAGGTCGCACACCACCTCGCGCAGGGCGATTCGCTGCGCAGTGCCCAGCAGCGCGCCGGTTACCACGCGCTCAGCTCGTTTTCGGTCACCATCTCGGGCGTGCCGCCCGACGGGGATGTCACGCACATGCTCGCGACCCAGTTTTGCCAGCAGAGCATCAATCCGGCTTTTCGCGAGATCGGCGTCTGGACGGAGGGTTCGCAGGTATGGATCGCCTACGGCGAGCCGTTCACGCCGCCCGCGGCCGCCGACCGCAGCGCGATCAGTGCCCGGGTGCTCGAGCAGGTCAACGCCGCCCGTGCGCATGCCCGGCGCTGTGGCGCGGCCTCCTACCCCGCCGTACCGGCGCTGACGCACAACGCGCTGCTGGAACGCGCCGCCCTCGAGTATGCGCAGGAAATGGCCACCTTCGGTTTCATGAGTCACACCGGGCGCGACGGCAGTGCGCCCCAGGAGCGCATCACGCGCAGCGGCTATCGCTGGAGCGAGGCCGGGGAGAACCTGGCGAGCGGCATCACGGGCGCGGACGAAGTGGTCGCCGGCTGGCTGCAGAGCCCCGAGCACTGCGCCAACATCATGGACGCGGCTTACAGCCAGCTGGGCGTGGCCTACGCGGTGAATGCGCGCGACCCTGCCGGCATCTACTGGGCACTGGAGTTCGGCCGCCCCTTCGGCAAGTAGAGCCCGCGCTGGCGGATCCGCCGCCTTACAACGCGGCGCATGCCCCCCGGGCACGTCGGCGGGCGCACCGCGGGTTTCAGCGCCTGCTGAGTGGCTCGGACTTGTGTTCGAGGGTGATCACGATCCCGGCGATCAGGTACAGGACGGCAAACCAGGCGATGCTGTGCGTGAGCAGAATGTTCAGGGACCTGTAGATCAGGTGCGTGCGGTGGAAGTGCGCGGTCGCCTGCACGCCGCCGATGAGAACCGCCGCGGTCGCCACCAGCATCAGGATCGGACCGACCGCGGAACGTGGCGCCTCCGGATCGGGAGGCACCCGGGCAGGAGCCGGCAGCCGCCAGTACCAGATGAACATGATGAGCAGTCCTACGGCGGAACTGACGTACTGCAGCACGTGGCAGACCGCCTCGGTGAACGGCCCCACCTGCACCAGCGCGCTCAATGCCGAGACCCGGCGCACCACCCAGCCGTCGGTATGGGTGAAGGAGTCCCACAGCAGGTGGGTCCACACGCCCACGACGATCGCCAGCCCGGCGAACAGCCACTCGGTCCAGCGCCGCCGCAGCGGCTCGAGTGCCTGCAGGCACAGCCAGCGGGCGCGCGGTGACATCAGCGCCGTCAGCGGCCGGCGCAGCACGAAGATCGCGGTCAGCGCCAGATATCCGAGGGCGAGGCACACCGTGTAGGAAGCCTCGAATTCGTGCGTCTCGGGCACGAAGCGCGCCAGGTTTCCCGGCGCGTAGTACGGCAGGTCCGGGGTCATGGCGCCGAGGATCAGCGGCATCGTATGCAGATAGCGGCTGCGCAGGGGCAGGATGGCGGCCGGATGAGCGAGCGTGAAGGGCATGCGCGCCTCAGCCTGCAGGCCGCGGGCGGGCGGTCACGCGGATGTGAAAGTCGCGCCCGACCCAGTTGGCGCCGTTGCGAAAGGTGAAGTCGAAGCTGCGACCCGCCCGCAGCAACGGCGTGTCGACGTGCAGCAGATGCAGCCCGAGGGAGTTCGGACGCGTATCCTGATCGCGCGCCTCCTGCCAGCCGTCCAGTCCCCAGTGCACCGTGCCCGGCTCGCGCAGCGCCAGCGTCAGCGCGCACCCTTCGGGCAGCTGCGTTACGGGCGCCTGCTCGGTCCACAGCACCTGCGTGAGCAGCGGCCGTTCGCCGCGGTAACGCTCCCATACCGACTCGGGACGATCAAAGGGCCGCTTCAGGCCGCGCGAGGCCGCCAGCTTCAGGTACTCCGCGTGCGCCCACACCAGCGGCATCGCCGCCCCCGTGGGCCGGCCCGGCAGCAGTCCGCGCGCCGCCAGCGGCGCCGCGTCCCAGATCTGCTCCGGAAGCATGCCGCCCGAGGAGGCCATGCGCGCCATTGCCTCAAGATAGGGCAACGGGTCGCGCCCGGCGCACACCTCGTAGTGGCCGCGTTCACCGGTCAGCAGCGGCCAGGCGCGCCCGCGGCCGGTGCCATCGTAGGCACGGCCGTCGTCGTGCTCGCCGTAGCCATCCTCGTTGTAGCGATGCCAGCAGGGACCGGCGGGCGTGTCCACCTTGAGCAGCGCGTCGGCCACCTTCAGGGTCCCGAGGATGAGCGGATCATCCGCCTGGCGCAGTCCGAAGCGCACCAGCTGCAGGAAATCGATGCTGACCTGCGCACTGGCGGCCAGGTGCGGGTCGACCTGCAGATTACGGATCGGCAGCACGCTCTCCGGCGCCACACGGTCGCCGGTGAGGGAGTCCCGCGGGGCGACCCGCACGAAATAGCCGGGCACGCCGTAGAGGCGCGCGAGCGGGGTGTCGCGGACGCAGGTCCACTCCTCCAGCTGCGCGTTCCAGTAGTCGGCGAAGGCGAGTGCCAGCTCGCGCGCGTCCGCGGGCAGGAAGCGCGCGCCGGCGACCAGCGCTGCGATGCAGACCGCGAGGGTGAAGGTGTTGAGCCCCGCGTCCTCTTCCCAGCGATCCTGGTCGGTCACCGGCCCCTGGCGCACGAGAAACGAAAGTGCGCGGCACACCATGTCGCGCACCGCCGTACCGGCGAGCGCGTTGCGCTCCTCCAGCGCCGCGGCCAGCAGCACCGGGAAGGCCGTCTCGTCGAGTTGCACGCCCAGCCAGTGGCCGAGCCCGCCGAGCCACTGGTTCTGATTCCAGTGGCCGTCGGCACTCTGGGTGGCGATGAGATAGCCGAGGGCGTTACGGGCCTCGCGCAGCGCGCCGATCGCCAGCAGCGCGCCGGCGCTCTCGCAAAGATCGCGCGGCCACACCAGGTGGTAGCCCTCGCGCTCCTCGCGGGTGTTTCCCCACGGCACGCTCAGGCTCGCCACCATCGCACCGGGGTAGGTCTTGTCCTGATGCACCCGCAGCACCACGGTCGAGATCTGCAGCTGCGCGGCGCACGTATCGGGCAGCTCGGCGGCCAGCGCTTCCTCGGAGGCGTTGACCGCGTGCCAGCGCGTCCAGGCCGTCAGCTGACGCTCCCAGGAGACCGCGAACGTCTCGGTGAGCGCGGTGCGCGCCAGCGTGGTCGCCGACTCCGGACTATTGGCAAATCCGAGCGCGAGGATCGCGTGGCGCGGCAACTCGCCCGCGAGTGCGACGTTACCCGGCCCGGCGGTGTCGTACTCCGAGGTAAGGGCGCCGTGACGGGCGAAATCCTGCCAGCCGTCGCTGCTGCCGACGTAGCCGGCGCTGGCGCGGCCCCAGGCGTCCTGCTGCTCGGGTGTCACGGCCGCCAGCGACAGCGCGTACGGCCCCTGCTCGGCGCACAGTGCCCGCCGCCCGCGGTACTCGAGCACCTGGGCGAGATTGTTGGCACCGGTGCCGCCCAGATGCGGTGCCAGCAGCGCGTACGGGCGCAGCCCGGGCTCGCCCGTCAGGGTGACCTCGATCAGCAGCACGTCACGGTGCTCGCAGGGCGTGACGCGCAGCGTGAGCTCGAAGCGCTCGTGCTGGTGAACGATGTGCACGGCCGGCGCACCGGGCGCCGCCAGGCGCAGCGTGTATTTCCACAGCCGCTTGACCTCCACCCAGAATCCGGCACCGTCACCGACGATGAAGCCGAGGTCGCGGATCTGGGGCAGATCCACGCGCGGAAAGTAGACCTCGTTGACGATGCCGCCGCCGATGGTGAACCACAGGCGCGAGCCACCGAGCGAGCAGCCGACCATGTCCTTGGCGCTGCTGCACCAGGTGGGTGCAAGTCCGGGTGCCCCCGGCGCGCTGGCCATCAGTGAGCGCCGCGGCGCGCGGCCGGCGGCGGCGTCAGCAAACGTACACCGCGCTGCTGCTGCCACAGGCGCAGGCCGCCCACGAAGGCGTTGCGGTTATCCCCGCGGCGCGCGCCGCGCGGCAGGCGCCTGAGGCGCGCCGCATTGCCGCCGCCGAGGACCACGTAGTCCACCTCGAGAGCCGCCTTCAGCTCCCCGACGATCTCGGTGACGCCCTTGCGCCACTTCTTGTTTCCCCGCCGCTTGCGTCCGCGCTCCCCGAGATAGTCCTCGTAGGTGAGCCCGTGCTTGTACGGTATGTGTCCGAGCTCGGTCGGCTCCACCACACCGTCGAGGATCAGGGTGACGCCGAGCCCGGTGCCGAGCCCGAGGAACAGCATGCGCCCGCCGCTGTAGCTGCCGAGCGCCTGCATGGCCGCATCGTTGGCGATGCGTACCGGCCGGCCCAAGGCGCGCGCGAAATCAAATCCCACCCAGCCGCGGCCGAGATTGTGAGGCTCGGCGGCGATGCGCCCGCGGAATACCACGCCCGGGTAGCCGATCGCGACCGCATCGAAGGGCAGCTGGCGCGTGAGGTGGCGCAGCTGCGCGCTCATGCGGGCGGGGGTCATGGTGGGCCCGGAGGCGAACGCCCGGATGGCGCCGCGCCCCGCCACCCGAAACTTCACGTGCGTGCCGCCAACGTCGATGACAAGGATGCGTCGCGGAGTACGGGTGCTGGCAGCCATTGCGCTTTGATTCTGGCGGGAATCGGCAGCTTTGACTATCTCCATGTGCCGCCGCCGAAGTCCGCCGCGCGCCCACCGGCGATCCGCGCCGCGCCGGCGCGCACCCAGCCTCAGAACAGACCGGTAATGCGCCCGCTCGCGTCCACGTCGATCGAGTTGGCGGCCGGGACCTTGGGCAGCCCCGGCATGGTCATGATGTCCCCGCAGACCATGATGACGAACTCCGCCCCGGTGGCGAGGCGCACCTCGCGGATGTTGACCATGTGGCCCTCGGGAGCACCGCGCAGTTTCGGGTCGGTCGAGAAGGAATACTGAGTCTTCGCCACGCACACCGGGTAGTGGCCGTAACCGCTGTCCTGCAGCGCGTGGATCTGCGCGCGCACCTTGGTATCGGCGGTGATGTCGGCGGCGTGATAGATCTTGGTGGCGATCGCCTTCATCTTGTCCCACAGGCTCAGGCTGTCCTCGTACACGAACCGAAAGCCGCTCGGTTCATCGCACAGCCGCACCACTTCGCGCGCCAGTTCCAGCGCGCCGCGACCGCCTTCCGCGAAGTGCGAAGCCGCCACGACCCGCACGCCCTTGGCGCCGAGGCGCTCGATCAGCAGCTTGATCTCGCGCTCGGAGTCCTCGCTGCGGCGGTTGATGGCGACCACGCACGACAGCCCGTAACGGTTGCGTACGTTGTCGACGTGGCGCTCGAGGTTGACGACGCCCTTCTGCAGCGCCGCGAGATTCTCGCTCTTGAGATCCACAAGCTCGACCCCGCCGTGATACTTCAGCGCCCGCACCGTGGCCACGATGACCGCGGCGCTGGGCGTGAGGCCGGCCTTGCGGCACTTGATGTCGACGAACTTCTCCGCCCCGAGATCCGCGCCGAAGCCGGCTTCGGTGACCACGTAGTCGGCGAGCTTCAGGGCAGCCCGCGTCGCGATCACCGAGTTGCAGCCGTGCGCGATGTTGGCAAAGGGGCCGCCGTGGATGAAGGCCGGGTTGTTCTCCAGTGTCTGCACCAGATTCGGCGCCAGGGCGCTCTTCAGGAGCGCCGTCATCGCACCGTGCGCCTGCAGGTCCTGCGCCCGTATCGGCTGCTGATCGTGGCGATAGCCCACCACGATGCGCCCCAGCCGCTCCTTGAGGTCGGCAAGGCTGGAGGCCAGGCACAGGATGGCCATCACCTCGGAGGCGACCACGATATCGAAGCCGTCCTCGCGCGGCACGCCATTGGCCGTGCCCCCGAGACCCACCACGATCTGCCGCAGCGCGCGGTCGTTCACGTCCACGACCCGCCGCCAGGTTATGCGGCGCACGTCGAAGCCGAGCTGGTTGCCCTGGTAGATGTGGTTGTCGATGAGCGCGGCGAGCAGGTTGTTGGCGAGCGCAATGGCGGCAAAGTCACCGGTGAAATGCAGGTTGATGTCTTCCATCGGCACGACCTGCGAGTAGCCCCCGCCGGCAGCGCCGCCCTTCATGCCGAACACCGGCCCGAGCGCCGGCTCACGCAGGCACACCATGGCGCGCTTGCCGAGCTGGTTCAGGGCATCCCCGAGACCCACCGTGGTGGTGGTCTTGCCCTCCCCCGCGGGAGTCGGCGAGATCGCCGTTACCAGCACCAGGCGCCCGTCGGGACGCTCCTTGAGGCTCGCCAGGTAATCGAGCGACACCTTCGCCTTGTAGTGGCCGTACGGCTCGAGCGCCTCCTCGGGGATCCCGAGTCGCTCGCGCGCCAGCGCCATGATGGGTCGCAGCTTCCCGCGCTGCGCGATTTCGATGTTGCTGAGAGGCGTGGCGGCTGCGTCGATGGGCTTCGCGGACATGGATGTTTGAGGCCGTGGCAGGTGGACCGGCCGGCAATGCTACCAGAGCGCCTACGCGGCGGTGCGCACGGTTACAATCGCCATACGATGCTGTGGCTGAAGGCCTTTCACGTTGTCTTCGTGGTGACCTGGTTCGCCGGCTTGTTCTACCTGCCGCGGCTGTTTGTCTACCACGTCGCGACCGCCGACGCGCCCGGCCGCGCCCGCTTCATCGTCATGGAGCGGCGCCTGTTTTTCATAATGAGCCTCGGGGCCGTGCTCGCCGTGCTCTTGGGCATCGCCATGATCGGCGCGGCGCCTGCGTACCTCGGGCTCGGGTGGCTGCGGGCGAAACTGCTGCTGGTGGGCGCCCTGGTCGGCTACCACGCCTGGTGCTACCAGCTGCTGCTGGCGCTGCGCGGCGGGCGCAACACCCATTCGCAGCGCTGGTTGCGGCTGTTCAACGAGGTACCGGCGCTGTTGCTGATCGCGATCGTGGTGCTGGCGGTGGTCAAGCCCTAAGGGCGCCGCCCTCCCGCCGTGACCGGCCGCCGCCACGACGGCACGGCGCGCTACCAGATCCGCACGCGATCCTCGGGCTTGATGTACATCTTGTCGCCCGGCTTCACGTCAAAGGCGCTGTACCAGACATCGATGTTGGGCAGCGGGCCGTTGACGCGGAAGCGCGACGGACTGTGCACGTCGGACATCACGATCTCGCGCAGTGAACCCTCGCGGTACTTCTCGCGCCACACCTGCGCGTAGGCGAGGAAGAAGCGCTGGTCCCCGGTGAGCCCGTCGATGACCGGCGCCGGCTGACCCTTCAGCGACAGCAGGTAGGCCTCGTGGGCCATGTTGAGGCCACCCAGATCGCCGATGTTCTCGCCGATCGTGTTGGCGCCGTTGACATTCAGCCCGGGAAGCGCCTCGAACCCCGAGAATTCCTTGATGAGGCGCGCGGTGCGGGCGGTAAATACCTCGGCATCCTTCGGCGTCCACCAGTCGGTCATCGAGCCGTCGGGGCCGAACTTGCGTCCCTGGTCATCAAAGCCATGCCCGATCTCGTGACCGATCACCGCGCCGATGGCGCCGTAGTTCACCGCCGGCTCCGCATTCGGATCAAAGAACGGGGGCTGCAGGATGGCCGCCGGGAACACGATCTCGTTGTTGAGAGGATTGTAGTAGGCGTTGATCTCCTGCGGTGTCATGCCCCACTCGATGCGGTCCACCGGCTTGTCGAGGCGCGCGACCTGGTAGTCCCACTGCCACTGCGCCGCGCGGCGCGCGTTGCCCACCGGATCATCGGCCTTCACGACGAGCGTGGAGTAATCCTTCCAGACGTCCGGGTAGCCGATCTTGGGGATGAAGGTGGCAAGCTTTTCGTGCGCGCGCGTCTTGGTCTCGGCGCTCATCCAGTCGAGCTGGTCGATGCGCTGGCTCAGCGCCGTGCGCAGATCCGCCACCAGCTGCTGCATCTTGGCCTTGGATTCCGGGGGGAAATATTCCGCCACGTACAGCCGCCCGACCGCCTCACCGATGGCGCCGTCGACCGCATCGACGCCGCGCTTCCAGCGATCCTTCTGCTGCGGCTGGCCGCGCATGGTCTGGCCGTAGAACGCAAAGCGCGCCTGGTCAAAGCGCCTGGGAAGGTAGGCCGCGTTGCTGTTGAGGTAGTGGAACGTCAGGAAGGCCTTGAGCGTCGGTACCGGCGTGCGGTTGTACAGCGCCGCCAGGTCCTTGATCGCGGTCAGCTCGCTGAGCACCACGTCCGGACGCGTGCCGAGCTGCTGCGCCTCGAGGAACGTCTGCCACGGGAAGCCGGGCGCGTAACTGAGCAACTGCTGCTTGCTGCGCGGGTTGTAGGTGGCCTCCGCGTCGCGGCGCTTCTCGATCGGCCACTGCGCCTTGGCCACGGCGGTCTCGAACGCCATGATGTCGCGTGCCTGCCCGTGCGGATCGGAGCTGCCGCCGAGGGTGAGCATCTGGGCGACATAGGCGACGTACTTCTCGCGCAGTGCCTTCAGCTGCGGATCATCCTTCAGGTAGTAATCGCGGTCGGGCAGTCCGAGCGAGGACTGGCTGATGAATATGGCGTAGCGGTTCGGGTTCTTGAAGTCCGGGTTGAGATTGATGTCGAACAGCGTCGCGAAGCCGATCGTGCCGAACAGGCGCGCGATGTCCGCGCGTGTCTTGGCCGCGCCGATGCGGTCGAGCTCCGGCCGCGCCGGGGTGAGGCCGCGGGCCTCGATGCCGGCCTCGTCCATGAACGCCGCGTAGTAATCGCCGATCTGCTGCTCCGGGGTGCCGGTGGCGGCCTTCGCCGCCGCCGAGCGCTCGACGATCTTGCGCACCCGCTCCTTGGAGAGTTCGTCGAGACGATCGAAGGGCCCGAAACTGGACTTGTCCGCCGGGATCTGGAAGGTCTCATCCCAGGCACCGCTCGCGTAGGCAAAGAAATCATCCCCGGGCTTCACGCTCTTGTTGCCCGCACTCAGGTCGAGGCCAAAGTCACCGATCACGGGCTTGGCCGCCGGGGTGCTGACCGGCTTCACCACCGTCACCACCGCGGGCGTGGCCGACGTCACAGGAGCACTCACGGGTTGTTTCTCCTCGACAGCTTTGGAAGCACAGGCGGCGAGCGCCAGCACCGCCACGGAGCAAAGTAGTCGCATAGGCTGGGGACCTTCAAATGAGACGCAAGGCGCGCATCATACGGCAGCGCTGCGCCAGGGGCGCGCGGGTCGGCGCCAAAGGCTCGCGCTGAGAGGTTCCCGCAGCCTCACTTCGCCGCACCCGGCACTCCCCTCGGCGCACCTCAGGGGGCTGGCTCCCAGTCACTGACCAGCTCGCCCCAGGGCGCCGGGGCGGGGGCGGCCGCTGGCGCCACCTCGGTACCGAGGTACATGAAGCCCACGATCGCATCGCTCGCCCGCAGCCCCAGGGCCACTTTGACGGTGTCGTCGTAGGCGGCCGAGCCGGTCTTCCACATGCCATTGAAGCCCAGCGCGAGCGCCGCCAGCAGCATCGCCTCGGCTGAGGCGGCGGCGGAGAGCAGCTGCTCGATTACGGGAATCTTCACCGCCGGGTCGCAGCGCGCGGCCACCACGATGATGAGCGGCGCGCGGAAGGCCTTCTGGCGCTCGCGCGCCAGCGTCTCCTCGCTCAGCTGCGCGTGCGAGCGCTGCAGGTGCGCCGCGAGCAGCTCGCCGAAGGCCGCGCGCGCCCCCTCCCGCACGATGACGAAGCGCCACGGGCGCAGGCGGCCATGATCCGGCGCGCGCGTGGCGCTGGCGAAGATGAGCTCGAGCGCCGCGGCATCAGGGGCGGGCGCGGCGAGAGTGCGCGCCGAGCGGCGCGTGAGCAGCAGATCTATGGCTTGCATGAGCGCATTGTCGCAGACTCCGGCGCATGCTCGTAGTTACCGCCGAAGCCAGTGAACGCAACAAGGGGCCCATCCTCGAGGTGCTGCGGCAGGAGTTTGCCGCGAGCCGCTCGGTGCTGGAAATCGGCAGCGGTGCCGGACAGCACGCGGTGTACTTCGCCGCCCAGCTGCCGCAGCTCACCTGGCAGCCAAGCGAGGTCGCCGCGCTGCTGCCGGAGCTTGCGGAACGCATCCGTCTCGCGGGTGCGCCCAACCTGCGCGAGCCGCTGGCGCTCGACGTACGCGCGGTTCCCTGGCCGGTGGCGCCGGTGGACGCGATCTTCAGCGCCAACACGCTGCACATCATGGGGTGGAACGCGGTGCAGGATTTCTTCCGCGGCGCCGGCGGCGCGCTCGCCAGCGGCGGGTTGCTGTGCGTCTATGGTCCGTTCAACTATGCGGGGCGCTACACCAGCGACAGCAATGCCCGATTCGACGCCTTCCTCAAGGCGCGCGACCCGCACGGCGGCATCCGCGACTTCGAGGCGCTCGATGCACTAGCGCGTGCGCAACAGCTGACCCTGAGCGCCGATCACGCCATGCCCGCCAACAACCGCACGCTGGTGTGGCGGCGGCGCGCTTAGACTAGAGTGCCGCCATGGGCAGCGTAACAATGCGCGAAATCCGGGATGCCATCCGCGCCATTCCCGACTATCCGAAACCGGGCATAACCTTCCGCGACATCACCACACTGTTGGGTAATGCGCGGGTGTTTCGCGGCGTGGTTGATCAGCTGGTCGAGCCCTGGGCGGACGCCGGGATCGACCGCGTGGCAGGCATCGAGGCGCGCGGCTTCATCCTCGGCGGCGCCATCGCGCACCAGCTGTCCGCGGGCTTCGTGCCGATACGCAAGAAGGGCAAGCTGCCCCATACCACCGTGCGCGTCGCCTACTCGCTCGAGTACGGGCTGGATGAGATGGAGATGCATCGCGATGCGGTGGGTCAGGGCGAACGCATCATCCTGGTCGATGACCTCATCGCCACCGGCGGCACGGCGCGCGCGGCGGTGCAGCTGCTGCGCTCGCTCGGGGCCACGGTACTGGCCGCCTGCTTCATCATCGATCTGCCGGATCTGGGAGGCTCGGCGCGACTTGCCGAGCTTGAGGTACCGGTGCGGCGCCTGGTGAGCTTCCGGGGGGAGTAGCGCGGCCGGGGCCGCGCACGGCCTTCTTATTATTTCCTTTTAATTACAATAGGATACGGGAAGGTTCAGCACAACATTACGTTGTGGTCATACGCCGTTTCAGCCCCCGGAATGCGTTCATAATACGCCCGCCTTGGAGCTCAGGGAGCCTGCCCGGCTGATGGGCGTCGCGGCCAAACCCGACGCCCATGAGCCGGACAGGCACCCGCCAGGGTGAAGCTGCGCATCCTCTTACCTTTTGGAGACTACATCGATGTTCAAGAAGCTCGTCCCCGTCATCGCCCTGGCCCTGATCGCTGGCCCGGTGTTCGCTGCTGACCCGCCGGCCTCCGACACGAGCGCCACGGCGCCCGCCAAGTCCTCAAGCCACAAGAAGCACCACAGCAGCAAGAAGAGCAGCAGCAAGAAGTCCACGACCGACGCTGCGGCTCCCAAGTAAGAATTACCGACGTTACTTAAAGAGCCCCGCCCCGCGGCGGGGCTCTTTGTTTTTTACGGCCGCGCTTGCCGGGTCCGAGGGCTTGCGGCTTTGACGAAACCGGTTCAAATTTGTCTCCCATGGATGGGACGCAGCAGGCCGCAATACACCAGGCGCTGGTTGCCGTACAACATGCCGTCACGAGCATGACCTTTCCGAGCTGCGATCAGGAAGACCTGGTCGAAGCCATCGACAGCGTCGAGGAACAACTGCACACCGCGCACCCGAACCTGGCGCTCATGTGCCGCTTCCTGAACTCCATCGCCCGAAGCCTGCGTGCACAGCCCGAAGCGCGTGACGCGTGTCTTGCGATCGAGGACGCGATCGGCAAGGCCGGCATGCCCAGCACCTGGCAGTCGGGCATCTGATCACCCCGACTGCACGCACCCGGCTCGTCCGCCGCAAGGACCGGGGCAGCTATGACGCGGCGGTGGTGAACGCCATCCTCGACGAGGCCCTCTTCTGCCACGTGGGGTTTACCCTCGAAGCGCAGCCCTACGTGGTGCCCACCGTGCACGCGCGCGTGGGGGAGCGGCTCTACCTGCACGGCTCGGCCGCGAACCGCATGCTGCGCAGCCTGAACGCCGGCATCGCGGCGTGCGTTACGGTGACGCTGCTCGATGGACTGGTACTGGCGCGCTCCGCCTTCCATCACTCGATGAACTACCGCTCGGTGATGATTCTCGGCGTCGCCACCGAAGTGACCGCCGCGGCCGAGAAACGCGCCGCCCTGACCGCCATCGTCGAGCGCGTGCTGCCCGGTCGTGCCAGCGCGGTGCGCGGGCCGGACCCGCAGGAGCTGAACGCGACCACGGTGTTGAGCCTGCCCATCGAGGAGGCCTCCGCCAAGATCCGCACCGGGCCGCCCCTGGATGCGGAGGAGGACTATGCGTTGCAGTGCTGGGCGGGCGTGCTGCCCCTGAAGCTCACCGCGCTCGCCCCGGTGCCCGACCCGCGCCTGCCCGAGGGCATCGCGGTGCCCGCGGCGCTCGCCTCCTGGAAGCGCGGCGGGGGGACGGAGCGCTCCTAGTCACCGCGCGGGCGCCCGCTGACGGCCGTGGACGTTGCGCCTACGCGCGTGCCCGGTCTAACTTGGACTGATGTTCACGCCCCTCGCCCAGTGTCTGATCCTGCTGGCAGGCTCGGTGCTGCTCGTCACGGTGGCGCGCCGCCTGGCGCTGCCGTCCAGCATGGCCTACCTGCTCGTCGGCCTCGCGCTCGGACCTTACGCGCTCGGCGTGGTGTCGGACTCGGGCGCCGTGCGCCTGCTCGCCGAGCTCGGCGTGGCCTTCCTGCTCTTCACCCTTGGCCTTGAGTTCTCGCTGCCGCGCATGCTCGCCATGCGCCGCGAGGTGTTCGGGCTCGGAGCCGCCCAGGTCATCACGACGGCGGGCGTGTTCAGCGTGCTCGCGCATCTCACCGGCATCGGCTGGCTCGTGGCGATCGTGGTCGGCGGTGCGATCGCGATGAGCTCGACGGCGATCCTGCTGCAGCAGCTGACGGAGCGCGCGGAGCTCAACCGCACCCACGGGCGCCTCGCCTTTGCCATGCTGCTGTTCCAGGACCTCGCCTTCGTGCCCTTCCTCGCGCTCGCCTCGGCGCTGATCGCCGGTGAGGACCCGCTGCGCCAGGGCCCGAGCCTGCTGCCGGTGCTCGGCGGCGTGCTCGCCATCATCGCGGTGCTGGCCGCCGGGCGCTGGCTGCTGCGGCCGTTGTTCCACGTCATCGCCCACAGCCGCCTGCGCGAGCTGTTCACGCTCACGGTACTGCTGGTCGTGCTCGCCTCGGCGTGGGTGTCGCACAGCGCCGGCCTGTCCTTCGCGCTCGGGGCCTTCCTGGCCGGCATGATGCTCGCCGAAACCGAGTACCGGCACCAGATCGATGCGGTAATCCGTCCCTTCCGCGACCTGCTCCTCGGGCTGTTCTTCATCTCCGTTGGCATGCTGCTCGACCTGCACCTGCTGGGCGGCCTCAGGCAGCTCGCGATCGTGCTGCTGACGCTGACAACCCTCGTGGTGTTGAAGGCGACGCTCGCCGCGCTGGTGACGCGGCCGTTCACCAACTCGCGCTTCAAGGCGCTGCGCACCGGCATCGTCGTGGCAATCGGCGGGGAGTTCGGCGTCGCCCTGTGCACCATCCTGCTGCAGGCGGGGCTGCTGCCGCAGCGGGTCGGCGGCCCGCTGCTGATCGCGATGGTGCTGTCGATGCTGCTGAGCCCGCTGATCCTGAACAACAACAAGCGCGTCGCGCGCTTCCTGCTCAGCGAGCAGGCGCCGGTGCGCACCGCCAGCGAGCGCGAGGAAGCCGCGACGCACGAGATCGCCGAGCGCGAGCACGTCATCCTCTGCGGCTTCGGGCGCGTGGGCCAGAACGTCGCGCGGGTACTCGAGTCGCAGGGGTTCGAGTACATCGCCCTTGACCTGGACCCCGCCCGCATCCGCGCCGCGCGCCAGCTGGGTGACCCGGTGATGTACGGCGACTCCGCCGACGAGGAACTGCTCTCCAGGGCGGGCATCGCGGCGGCAAGCGCGGTGGTCATCAGCTTCTCCGATCCGGCCACCTCGATCGGTATCCTGCGCAGCGTGCGCCAGATCCGCCCTGAGGTACCGGTGCTGGTGCGCACCCAGGACGACGCTCGTATCGAGGAACTGCGGGCCGCCGGCGCCACCGACGTGGTCCCGGAGACCTTCGAGGCGAGCCTGATGCTGGTATCGCACGTGCTGATGCTGCTGCACGTGCCGGTGTCGCGCGTGGTGCGCACGCTCGGGGACATCCGCAACAACCGCTACACGGTGCTGCGCAACATCGTGCGCCGCGGGGACGCCCGACCCGTGGATGAGACGAGCGAGCACCGCGAGGAGATCAAGTCGGTGGTGCTGCCGCCGGGCGCCTGGTCGATCGGCCGCACGCTGGCGGAGGTGCGCAGCCACGACGTCGCGGTCTCCTTTACCGGCGTGCGCCGCCACGGCATCCTCGGACGCGAGCCGGCCGGGGATACCGTGCTGCGCGACGGCGACATCGTCGTCATCTACGGGCAGCCCGAGGACCTGGAGCGCGCCGAGGCGGTGCTGCTGGCAGGATGACCGCGCCGCGGTCGTGAACCGCTAAAATACCCGCGGCGCCCCTGGCCGCCGTCCCGTCCGCCAGCCGCGCGCAAAGGATCCCGTCCCCATGCACAAGAGCCGACTCTCCGGATTCATCATCGACTGCCAGACGCAGGACCTGGATGCCGCGGCGGCCTTCTGGAGCGCCGCGCTCGGGCTCAAGGCCGAGTCCGCCGCGCACGCCAACGAGGCGGAGTACCGCAAGCTGCTCCCCGGGCCGGGCGGACTGGACGTGGAGGTGCAGCGGGTCGGCCACGCCAGCCGCGTGCACCTGGACATCGAGGCGGATGACATCGAGGCGGAGGTGCAGCGCCTGGAGCGCCTCGGCGCGCGCCGCATCGCCCAGGTGCACAGCTGGTGGGTGCTCGAAGCCCCCACGGGGCAGCGCTTCTGCGTCGTGCCGGCCACCAGCGCCCAGTTCGGCGCCAGCGCCCACACCTGGGCATAAGTGAACCGCGCCGACATCCACTTCCCGCCCAAGCACGAGCCGCTGCGCGACGACGTGCACGAGCTCGGCGCGCTGGTGGGGGAGATCCTGCGCGAACAGGGCGGCCCGCGGCTGCTGGAGCTGGTGGAAGCGGACCGCGTCGCCGCCATCCGCGGCCGCGGCGGGGAGCCGCAGGCACGGGAAGAGCTCGCCGCGCAAGTGCGTGAACGGCCCCCGGCGCTGGCGCGCGACCTGGTTCGCGCCTTCTCGATGTGGTTCCAGGCGGTCAACATCGCCGAGAAGGTGCATCGCATCCGCCGCCGGCGCGACTACTTCGTCAAGGACAGCCAGCGGCCGCAGCCGGGCGGGGTGGAGGATGCGCTCGGCGCGCTCAAGGCCCAGGGCTACCAGGCGCCCGAGGTCGCACAACTGATCGGCAGCCTCTCGATCGAGCCGGTCTTCGCGCCGCATTCGACCGAGGCCGGCCGCCGCACGCTGCTGCGCAAGCAGCAGCGCATCGCGCAACGCCTGCTCGAGCGGCTGGACCCGAGTCTTACGCCCCACGAGGCGGGCAGCATCTGGGACAACATCCGCATGGAGCTCACCAGCGCCTGGCAGACCGAGGAGCTGCCGCGCGCGCGCCTGACGGTGGCCGACGAGCGCGAGCAGATCCTGTTTTACCTGGTGGAGATCCTCTACCGCGTCGTGCCCGCCTTCTACGAGGAGATCGCGCAGGCACTGGCGAAGGTCTACGGCGCCACCGCCGGCGCGCTGCGCGTGCCCTCCATCCTGCACTTCGGCTCCTGGGCGGGCGGGGATATGGACGGCAACCCGGACGTGCACGCGAAGAGCATCCGCGAAACCCTCGCGCGCCAGCAGCAGGTGATCATCAACGCCTACTTCCAGGAGTGCCAGGAGCTCGCGCAGCGGCTCTCGCAAAGCGCCAGCCGCGTGCCGGTGTCCGCCGAGCTCGGCAAGCGCCTGGAGCAATACGTGACGCTGCTGCCGGGGGCGCGCGCCATCACGCCGGCGCGCCACGACCGCATGCCCTACCGGGTGTTCCTGGCACAGATCGGCGAGCGCCTGCGCGGCGCCTTCGACGGCCGCGCCAGTGGCTACCAGCAGGCGCGCCAGTTCCGCGACGACATCGCGCTCATCGCCGCGAGCCTCAAGGCCAACAAGGGCACCAATGCCGGACTGTTCTACGTCGAGCGCCTGCTGCGCCGCATCGACACCTTCGGCTTTCACCTGGCGACGCTTGACGTGCGCCAGCACGCCGCCGTGCTGCACGAGGTACTGGCGCAGGCCCTGGATGATCCGCAATGGCTCGCGCGCAGCCGCCGCGAGCGCCGCGACCGCCTGGCGCAGGCGCTGGAGAAGGATCGCGGCCCGCTCGTGGAGCTCGATGCGCTCGGCAAGCGCACGCTGGCGGTGTTCGACGCCATCACGCAGGGACGGCACCGCTACGGCGCCGACGCCATCGGCTACTTCATCATCAGCGGCGCCGCCGGCGCGGATGACATGCTCGCGGCCCTGTTGCTCGCGCACTGGGCCCAGGCGTACGACAAGCACTCCGGCGAGGTGGCACTGGACATCGCGCCGCAGTTCGAGACCGAGGAGTCCCTCGCCAGCTGCGGCGCGATCCTGGAGGAGCTGCTCGCCGACCCGCTCTACCGGCGTCACCTGGAATCCCGCGGCCTCAGGCAGTGCGTGCTGATCGGCTACTCGGACAGCAACAAGGAAGCCGGTGCCTGCGCCTCGCGCATGCTCATCCACCAGGCGCAGGCGCAGACCGCGCGCGTGCTGGCCGCGGCCGGGGAGCAGCACGTGCTGTTCCATGCGCGCGGTGGCAGCGTGGCGCGCGGCGGCGGGCGCATCGAGGCGATCATCAAGGCCGCCCCGGCTGGCGCGGTCGACGGGGTGCTGCGCATCCGCGAGCAGGGTTCGACCGTGAAGCAGGGCTACGGCCTGCGCCCGATCGCGATGCGCACGCTGGAGCGCGCCTTCAATGCCCTGACGCTCGCCACCGCCGCGGTGCGCGGTGGCCAGGTCACGGCCGACTCCGAGGCGCACCTGGAGCTCGCGCAGCGCCTGGCGAGCGAGAGCCGCGGCGCCTACCGGCGCCTGGTCTACGAGACCCCGCAGTTCTACGAGTTCTTCCAGGCGGTGACGCCGCTGGACGTCATCGAGCGCATGCAGATCGGTTCGCGCTCGGTGCATCGCAGCGCCAATGCGGGGCTCGCGGCGCTGTTGCCGGTGCCCTGGGTGTTCGCCTGGTCGCAGGCGCGCTTCATGCTGCCCGGCTGGTTCGGCGCCGGCAGCGGCCTTGCCGCCACCGTGGAGGCGCTCGGGCTGGCACGCATGCGCGAAGCCTACGGCAGCTGGTTCTTCCTCCGGAACCTCATCGATGATGTCGAGACCATGCTGGCGCGCGCCGACCTGGAGATCGCGCGCTACTATGAAGCGCTGGCCCCTGAAGGCACGCGCGGCATCGGTGACGCCATCCGTGCCGAGTACCAGCGCGCCTGTGAACAGGTGCTGGCGATCAAGGACCATCGCGAGCTGCTCGACTCCGACCCCACCCTGCAGCGCGCGATCCGGCTGCGCAACCCGTACGTGGATCCGATGAACCTGATGCAGGTGGACCTGCTCAGGCGCTGGCGCGCCGGAGCGCGCGAGGACCTCGACCTGTTCGCGGCACTGCTGGCCAGCGTCGGGGGCATCGCGGAAGGCCTGCAGAGCACCGGATGAGGCCACCCGGCATCACCATACGCCCCGCGGGGGCGCACGAGATGTCGCTGGTGCTCGCCTTCATTCGCGACCTCGCCGCCTACGAGCACCTCGAACACGAACTGGTGGCCACGGAGGCCGACCTGGCGGCGGCGCTCTTCGGGCCGCGCCCCTATGCCGAGGTGGTGTTCGCCTGCCTCGAGGGGACGCCGGTGGGGTTCGCGCTCTTCTTCCACAACTTTTCCACCTTCCTCGGCAAGCCAGGCATCTACCTCGAGGACCTGTTCGTGCGTCCCGAGGCGCGCGGGCACGGCGTCGGCCGGCGCCTGCTCGCCTGGCTCGCGCAAGTGTGCCTCGAGCGCGGCTGCGGACGGCTCGACTGGGCGGTACTGGACTGGAACGCACCCTCGATCGGCTTCTACCGCAGCCTGGGTGCGGTGGCGCTCGAGGAGTGGACCACGTTCCGGCTCAGCGGCACGGCGCTCGAGTGCTTGGCCCGGGGCGGCTAGGGAGGTGGCGCGGGGGTCTGCGAGGGGGCCCGGTAGATGATGCCGTCCTTCATGACGAACACCACCTGCGCCAGGGCACTGATGTCACGCGTGGGATCGCCGCTGACGGCGATGAGGTCGGCGATCAGCGCGGCGCGCACCTGACCCAGGTCGGACTCGTGCCGCAGGATGCGCGCATCGGTGGCGGTCGCCGCCGTGAGCGCCTGCACCGGCGTCATGCCGTCCTTCACCAGCCACTCGAGCTCGCGGTAATTGGTGCCGTGCGCGAACACGCCCACGTCACTGCCGCAGCCCACCGTCACGCCCGCCTTGAGTGCCCGGCGCAGGGCCTGCGCGGCCTGCTGCATGTCCGGCGTCGGCGCGCTCTGTCCCGGCACGTAGTGCTCGAAATACTCGCTGTAGGCGGCCTCGGCCGTGAGCGTCGGCAGGTAGGCCACCTGGTGCGCCGCCATCAGCCTGAAGACCTCATCCGTGCCGCCGTAGCCATGCTCGATGGTATCGACACCAGCCAGCACCGCGCGCCGCATCCCTTCCGCGGTGGTCGCATGCGCGGCCACCGGCCGGCCCGCCGAGTGCGCGGTGTCCACCAGCGCCTTGAGCTCCTCCTGCGAGAAGGTCGGTTGCTGCGTGCCGCCCGGACCCCAGCGATAGTCGGCGTACACCTTGATCCAGTCGGCGCCGCGGCCGGCCTGCTCGCGCACGGCACGCCGCACCTCCTCCACGCCGCTCGCCTCCTGCGCGCCCTGGGGCGTGCAGCACACATCCGGGCGCAGCGCGCGCGGCGCCGGTCCGTAGCTGGCGGTGGCGACGATGGCCCGCGTCGCCACGAACAGGCGCGGTCCTTCGACGAGCCCGTCCTCGATGGCGCGCTTGAGGGCGACGTCGGCATAGTCCGCCCCCTCGGTGCCGAGGTCCCGCAGCGTCGTGAACCCGGCGAGCAGCGTCGCGCGTGCCTGGCGCCCGGCGCGCAGCGTGCGGTAGGGCACCGGCTCCTTCAGGACCTGGTCGTCCCAGCGCGCCTCGTTGTACGGGTGCAGGAACAGGTGCGAGTGCACGTCCATGAGACCCGGCAGGAGCGTCGCGCCCGGCAGCTCGATCACGACCGCGTCTGCCGGCGGGTGCACGCTGGCGGCCGGTCCGACCGCGGCGATGCGCGTGTCCTGGGTGAGCACGACCCAGCCGGCGTGCAGCGGTTCGCCGGCCGTCCACACCGCCGCCGGCCGCAACAGCACGGCGGGCGCGGCGCCCGCCAGCTGCGGCCCGACCAGCAACAGCGCGAGCGCCAGGCGCCGCGGGAGGTTAGGCATGGCGGTACGAGTCCTTGTCGGTGGACCTTGGTGCATGAACGCGGGCACCCCCCGGGCGGATGCGGTCTTAGGCGCCGCTGCCCTCAGGAGCCCATCAGTACGGTCGTGTCGTAGCTCTCGAAGCCCTGGATGGCGCGCGCGTAGGCGTTGAACACGAGCCGCTCGGCGACCTTGTCGGCGCGCGGGGCGAGCAGCATGCGCAGCACCACATCGTCCGCCGGGCGGGTGGCTTCTTCGGCGAGCAGCTGCTCGATGACACGCGTCAGGCGATGGTAGAGCTCGTTGACGAAGCGCAGGTGCGCGCCGTCGTGGACCTGCTCGGTACCCGGGCCGTAGGTGCCGCGGGCCTCCTCGGCCAGCTCGTGCAAAAACAGGTTCAGCAGCCGCGCCTTGTCGACCAGCCGCAGCTCTGCGTAGAACTGGATTTCGGAATTGAGGTTCATGGCCCTACGCGGCGTACCTCAGCACTACGCCGGGAAGAAATCAATGGGTTTGGTCACGGTAATGGTGTCCACGTCCTTCGCTTCGAAGCGGAACAGGCGCACCATTGCGACGATCTTGCCCTCCAGCTCCGGGTCCTTGAGTTCGCTGGAGACCACGCGGCACATGGTGACCTCCCCGGCGGGGGTGATCGTCAGTTCCAGCACGAGCTTGCCCTGCAACTCCGCGTTCGCGCGCTGCGCCCGCGCGTACAGGTTGTCGAGCCGACCCTTGTTACGGTCGAAGATCAGCTCGATTTCCTCGCGCGAGCGGGCGGCCTTGCCGCCACCGCCGCTGGTGGCGGCGGGACGGGCATTCAGGCCCGAGCGGGCGATGCCGGAGTTGACCGCGGTCGTATCGTGCCCCGTCAGCGAGCCGGCCCCGGTGCCAAAGCCGCGGCTGCTGTTGGCGGAGGTGATGCCGCCGCTGCCCGCCCCGACCTTGGAGGTAATGAGGGAGCGTTCGGCGTGCGTGTCCGCACCCACCGCACCGGAGAGGTTCTTGGTCTCCAGCGGCTTCAGGTCCATGACGTCGCGTAGGTCGGCGAGCTCGTCCTTCACCTGGTTCAGCTGCTTCTGCGCCTTCTCGTGCGCCTTCTGCTTCTGATCGACCGGCGGCGGGGTGATCATCGCCACCTTCGGCTCGATCTTCGGCTTCTCCTCCACCTTCGGGGGCGGTGGCGGAGGCGGCTTGGGCTTCTCCTCCAGCATCACGCGCGCCAGGCGCTCGGGGATGTCCTCGACGGTCGGGCGCGCCGGGGGATGGAGGATGGGAAACAGGATTCCGAAGAACGCCAGCAGGATGAGCAGCACGCGCAGGATCTTGCGGAAGCGCGCACTCGCCTCCTCGTCGCCTTCCCAGGGCAGCTCGTATTCGCGGTAGTAGGGAGCGAGCAGCATCGTTCTTAACCGGGCTTGAACTGGCCGGGGGCAACCGGCTTTTCCTTCTGGATGACCGCGAGCGAGATGCGCCCGTAGTCGGCCGCCGTGCAGGTCGCCATGACGCGCTTCAGGACGTCATAGGGAATCGCCTTGTCCGCCATGATGGTGATCTCGCGCTGCGCCAGGTCCTTTTCCGTCATCTCCCTTCCGACCAGCAGCGGGCGCTTGAGGGCGGCGCGCAGCGGCTCGACCAGCGGGCCCGGCGCCGCGCGGATGTCGGCAATGCTGGCGATAAACTCGCCCTGCACGAACAGGTCGCTCTTGGTGACCATCACCACCACGGACTGCTTGGGCGCCGTCTGCGCGATCGACTGCGGGATCTCGATGCCCTTGGAGTTCTGGATGACCTCGACCTCGGTCGAGTACACCAGCAGAAACGCCACCATCACCGAGAGGATGTCGATGAGCGGAATGAGGTTCAGCTGCGCATCCGCACGGTTGCGCAGGTGATGCTGCGCCATGCGCCGGGCGCGGTTGGACATGCTCATGGTGCCCCCTTGGCGGGCGTGGCCGCAGGCGCCGCGGCAGCGGCGTCGGTGGCGGGGGCATCGCCGATGGAGATGTCCGGGAACAGTTCCGCCTGCACGGTGCCGATGCCCGAGCCGGTCTCGAACACGCGCACCCGGTCCATCACCTGCACCAGCGTGTCATAGGGCGTATCCGGTTCCAGCAGGATCGTGGCCTCGGTCTTCTCCGGGAATTTCGCCTTGACGCGCTTGAGGTATTCGGTCAGGCCGTCGTAGTTGTAGCTGTCACCCACCCGCGCAAAGGGCGGCGTGAGCGGGCCGCTGTTGCGATCAGACACCTGCAGCCCGTCCTTGCGCACGATCACCTCCAAGACCAGTCCCGGGGGCGGCTCGCGGAACTCGGTCTCGGCTGCGGGCAGGTTCAGTTGCAGGATCACGGTGCGCGAGAACACGGCGGTCATGAGCAGGAAGGTCACGAGCACGGTGAAAATATCGATCATCGGCACCAGCAGCAGCTCGGCCGGCTTGCGGGAGTGGCGCTCCAGCTTGCGGTATTGATACGAACGACGCATGCGGGACCTTCAGCCCTGGAGGCGAACGCGCGCGAAGAGCCGGCTCAAGCCGCCGCGGGGGCGGTCTGACGCTCGGTGATCGCGTTCAGGAACTTGACCGACGCCATCTCCAGGCTGTCGACCAGTTCGGTGGTCTTCGTGGACAGCCACGCGTGGATGAACAACAGCGGCACCGCGGTCATGAGGCCGAACGCGGTGCAGTTCATGGCCACCGAGATGCTCGCCGAGAGCAGGTTCGCCTTCTCGGCCGGATTCACGGTCGCGACCGCCGCGAACGCGCGGATCAGGCCCATGACCGTGCCGAGCAGCCCGAGCAGCGTCGCAAGATTGGCGAAGGTCGCCAGGTAGTGCGTGCGCTTTTCCAGACGCGGCACGACTTCCATGAGGCTCTCTTCCATCGCCTTCTCGATGTCATCGCGACGGCGCGCCGACTGAATGCGCGCCAGGCCGTAGTTGAGAATGTGCCCGATGGCGGAGTCGGACTTGGCGGTCGCCTGCGCCACGCCACGGAAGTTGCCCTGCGCGAGCAGCGGCACGATCTCATTCCACAGGCCGCGGTTACGCGCCGCCGCCGCGGTGAGATACACGTAGCGTTCGATGGCGATGGCAAGGCCCACCACGAACACGATCGCGATGGGGTACATGAAGTCCCCACCACCCTGAAAGAAACGGACAATCAAATTCCACAGGCCCATCTGACACTCCCGCTCTCAAAAGACCGCCACACAAGCACCAACACTAACCAAAACTGAATGACATAAGCCCAAAAAGCTGCGACCCAGCTCTCATCTGCGATGCTGCGGCGGGTTATTTCCGGGGTTAACGCCCGAACCCTGCGCCGCGTCTTACTTTGGCACCGTCGCGTCCGGTTTCAGGGCGTCGTAATAGCGGTTTTCCCGCTTGAACACGTCCCGATCCACAGGTTGTAACACTTCGTCAAGAAGGCTGTTCACGGGGCGGCCGACCAGATCGCCCAGGTCCGAGCGCTTCCACGGCACAACGTACATCACCCGCGGCAACTCGCGGTTACCTTTGACGGCCGTTGTATCCAGTTCCAGACGGTCCGCTCCCTTCTTGCCGGCAGGCGGCGAAGCCGCCGCGCCGCTTTTGGAGGCCGGTGCGGCCGCCCGCGGGGAGGCGGCGGGGGCTGCCGCGCCCGGCGCCGCAGCCGGCGGCGCGCTCGGGCGCGCAGCGGGGGCCGGCGGGGCGGCGCTGCTCGCGGAAGGGGACGCCTCCGCCGGCGCGCTCTTGCTCGTGTCCACGCCCGGCTCGAGCTGGTCAGGCCGCGGTGCCGCGTGCGGCGGCGGCGCACTCTGCTGCGCGAGCGCACTGCCGCCGCCGAGCAGGCCGAGGAGCACCGCGACGCCGGCCGCGCCCGCCCCTGAAGTTGCACGCCTGTTGCGCATGATCATCCTCCTGACTTCGGCCCGGCACCGGCCGCGGCAGCGTTCGCCGGGGCGGCCCCGGGAGCGGGCTGCGGGGGCGCAGGCGGCGGTGCGCCCGGCTCGGCCTCCGCCGGCGGCGCGGCCCCCGCGCCGCCCTGGGGCGCCTCGGGACGCTTCGGCGCGGGCATCCCGAGGCGCTGGCGCAGCTCCGCGATCCACCCGCTCACCGGCTTGTCTTCCCCGGTGAGCGCCTTGTACTGCTCGAATGCGGCGAGGGCGCGGTTCGGGTCTCCCAGGTAGAGATCCGCCAGCACCCCGAGGTTCCGCCACGCCGGCGCGTAGCGGGCGTCCGCGGCGATGGCCTGCTCGTAGGAGGCCGCCGCATCCTTGAACTCGCCGCGCATTCTCTGGGTCACACCGAGCTCCGTCCAGGCGACCGCGCTGCCGCTCTCCTTGGCAACCGCGGCCTGCAGCGACGCCTCCGCCTGCTCCAGCTGGCCCTGCTTACGTTGCAGCAACCCGAGGTCCACCAGGGGCGCGGCGAATTGAGGGTACTGCAGCGCGATCTGCTTGAACCCGAGTTCCGCCTCGGTGGCGTTCCCCGCGCGCATGTAACGCACGGCGCGCTCGAAGTCCGCCCGCGCAGCGGGCGGCACCTCCGGGCGCACCGCGGGACTTGCCGGCGCACCCGTCGCGGCCGCGCCGGCGGCGCCGGTGGCACTCGCCGCGGGCGCTGCCGGCGCCGCAACGCCGGGCGCGACCGCTGGTGGCGGCGGCGGCCCCTTGTGCGTCGGCTGGGAGCTGCAGGCGGCGAGCAGCGCGCATGCTGCCAGCCCGAGCGCGGCGCGCTTACTCGAGATTTGCGACGACATCCTGCGTCATCTCCGTCTTGCCGTAGCGCGCCGGTTTCAGCTCCGCCAGCGCCTGGAAGCTCTTGCGAACCGATTCGTCGTAGACACCCTCCTTGGCGCGCGCCGCGTTCAGCTCGTGCGCCTTGATCGCCTGCTCCTCGAACGGAAACACCTGTTCCTCGAGCAGTGAGTTGTATTCCTCCAGCTCCGGGCCCTTGAGATTCTTCGGCCGCTCCGAGGCCAACAGGTCCTTGGCGAGGACGCGGTAGAGCTCCGCCATCTCAAAGGTGGCCGCGGTGGTCACTTCGGCCACCTGGTACTCGGCGGCGCGCTTGTAGCCATCCATCGCCGTCTCGAGCGCGTCGCGCTTGACGATCAGGCTCTTCTTCAGCGGCGCGGTGAGCTTCACGGCGCGGAACGCATCGCGCGCCGGCTGCGCGAGGGCGAGCTGCGCTTTCGCCGCCAGGTAATGCGTGCGCTCAGTGCGCTGCGCGCCGGCCTGGGCATCCGCACCGATGATCTCGTGGTACCAGTGATCGCGCCGCGCCGCATCGCCGCTCGTGGCGGCGTAGTCGGCCAGGCGCTGCCGCGCCTCCTCCGCGTCTGCCAGCGGCGCCGGGTTGGCGGCCACGAACTTCTCCAGCATCCCGGAGGCCTTGGTGCTGTTGCCCGCCTTGGCATACAGATCCGCCGACTGCATCAGCGCTTCGCGCTGCACCGCCTTGTCCTCGGCAGGATTCGCGGCGATGCGCTCGAACTCCCCGGCAGCCTCGCCCGGGCGGTTGGCCGCGGAGTAACAGACGGCGAGCTTGCGCGTGACCTCCGGCTGCAGCTGATTCTGCGGAAACTGACGGCGGAAGTCCTCGAGCACGGCGATCGCGCGGTCCCACTGCTTGAGGTTGATGAGCCCGGTGGCCGCGTCGTACTGCGCATTGGGGCGGATCTTCGCCTCCGGCGCCACCCGCGACACGCGCAGGAAATCCTCCACCGCGGCGGCGGTGTCGCCGGCTTTCATCTTGGCTTCGCCCTGTTTGTACACCGTGGCGGCGAGGCGCTCGGTGAGATCGGCGCGCATCGCGGGATCGGTGCCCGCCAGCTCGCGCGCCTGCACGAAGGCCGGTTCCGCCTTGGCGTACTCGGCCTGGTCAAAATAGGATTGCGCGATGATGGTCGCGGCGATGCGTTGCTTGGCGATATCCACCGGCGGCTGCCGCGCCAGGATCGCCTGCGCGACCGTGATCGAGCGCGCCCGGTCGCCGGAAGCGAAGATCTCCTCCGCCGCGCGCGTGAGCACGCCGGCGCTGTCGGGATGTTCGGGGAAGCTCTGCGCGAACTTCACCCCGGCGTCGGTGGCGCGCCCGTGCCAGGCCAGCTTCTCCGCGCCCTGCAGGCCCTCTTCCCCCTTCTGGTAGGAAACCAGTCCCGCGTAGGCGGCGGTCGCGGACTTCTCATTCTTCGGATAGCCGTAGGCGGTGTGCTCGTACTCGGCGGCGGCCTCGGCGTACTGGTGTCCCTCGAACAGCGCCTCGGCCAGCAGGTAGTTGGTCGCGGCGGAATCGCTCTCGCCGGGGAAGGACTTGAGGTAGTCGCGGTACCAGTGGGCGGCCTCCTGGTAGTCGGCCACCCGCTTGGATTTCTGCGCGGTGGCGTGGAAGTAGGTGGCGACGTCCTTGAGGTTGACCTTCAGCTCCTGCACCACGCGCGGATTGTCGGCGCGGCTGCGGGTCTTCCAGTAAGGGGAATCAAAGTTGTAGCGCTCCACGAACTCGTGCTTGCCGTCGAGCACCAGCTGGCTGAAGCCGCCCTTGCCGTAGGCCTCGATCGCCGCCATGTCCAGGTCCGGCGCGTGGTCGCTGTAGGGATCACGCGCCACGTAGGCACGGTAGACGCCGGCGGCGTCCTGGAAACGCTGGTTGTCGACGTAGAAATCCCCGAGCCGCTGGTACAGCAGCCACGCATAGGGGCGCTCGCCGTGTTCCTTCATGTACTGCTCGAGGGAGGCGGCGCCGTCGTTATACGAGAAGGTGATGCTCATCACCCGCAGCGTGTCATCGACAAGCTCGCGGTCACCGCGCTTGAGGCTCTCCAGCTTCACCGCCTTGCCGGGCGCCGTGCCGAGCTCGCGATCGAGCACGCCGCCGAAGGACGGCAGACTCTCGAGCGTGAGCGACTGCTTGAACAGGGACCAGCCGTGCTTGTAGAGACTTTGCTGATAGAAGGCCGAAGTGCCGCCGCGGCCGATGACCGCAGCGTAGGCCTTTTCGGCCTCCGGGTAGCGCTTGGCGGAAAACAGCAGCTCGCCGCGGCGGAACTGCACCTCATCCATGTGCGAGCTCTGCGGGTACTTCTGCACGATGCGGTCGAGCGTGGCGAGCGCCGGCTCCGGCTGGCCGGTGGTCTCGTAGGCGCGCGCCAGCTGGTAGAGCACCTGGTCGTTGCGGGGGTAGTCGGGATAGGCCTTCAGCAGCGTCGTATAGAGCTTGATGGCCTCCGCGCCCTGCAGGTCGACCGCGGTGACCTCCTGCTCCAGGCGCTGCATCTCCCCGGAATCGAGGTTGAGGTCACCGAGCCGGCGCATCGCCTCGGCGCGCAGCTTCGGATCGGTATTCTGCAGCTCGAGGAAGTGGCGGTAATTCTCCATCGCCTTGGTGGCGTTGGCATCGGCCGGCGTGTCCTTGTGGACCTCCACCTTCTTCTTCGACAGATCCGCGATGGTCGGCGCCGGCGCACTGCTCTGCGCGCGCACCTCACCGGCGGCGAGCGCGGCAAACGCCAGCGCCACGGGCCAGAGCGCAGTGCGCGGCGCGCGCCTCATTGCGGCGGCTCCGGGGCCTCGGGTGTCTCATCGCCCTCCGCGCCCTTCTGCTGCGGCGCGGGCGGGCGGGCGGGTCGGGTCGCCTCCGCGGAACTGGCGGCACGGTCATACATGGTACCGAGCGCAAAGCGCGCCTGGATCTGGTAGGCCGCCAGCCGGTCCTTCTGCTGCTCGAGCTCCTGCACGGCCACCTGCGCGAGGTAGTCGCGCTGCTGCACTTCGGCCGCCACCAGGCGCGTTTGCAGGGCATCGAGGCGCTCCTTGAGGGAGGCGACGCGCGCGGCAAACTCTCCGGTGTTCGCCGGCATGTTCTTGCGCGCGCGCTCGACGCGGATCCAGCGGCTCTGCGTTTCGTGCAGGGCCACGCTCAGGTCCTTCAGCCCGCGGTGCTCCTGCCACAGGCGCGCCCCGTAGGCGTCGTTGAGCCGGAAGAACAGCACGCCCTTGACCAGCGCCAGGCGCGCGCGCAGCTCGGCGTTCTCAGGCGTGTCCGCGGCGCCCGCGAGACCCGCCTCCACCCGCTGGATGCGTGCCCATTGCTCGCGCTCCGCCTCGGTGCCCACGGCCGCGACGTCGTGCTGCGCTTCGATGCTGCGCAGCTGGTTCTCGAGCGCAACATCGCGCTGCTGCAGTGCCTCGAGGTCCCCCGAGGCGAGCAACGCGTCCGCGCGCGGCAGCCGCTCGGCGTAGGCCTTCTCGCGCGTCTCGATCATGTCCTGGAAGGCGCCCATGCTGTCGTCCCACAGTTCGAGCGTACCGTTCAGGTACACGAGGTCGCGGTAGTTCTTGACCCCTTCCTGGAAGTCATAGCCTGCGAGCACCCCATACAGGTAGGCGGACTCGGGGGAATCGGGCAGCTTCTTGAGGTCCCTGAACCAGCCATGCGGAGCGAGTGGACTTGCGTCCCCCTGCTGGTCGCTGGCGAGCACGTCCTTGACCATGGCACCTTGGTGAATGCGCTCGATGGCCGCATCCAGCCGGCCGTTCTCGGCATCGAAGGACTTGACGGCGCTCTCGTAGTAATCCGCCGACTGCGCGTTTGCGTTGAGCTTGCTGAACGCATAGGGCACGGCGAGGTAGGACTCCTGCACGGCCGCGTCCAGCACGTTGCGGTTGCGCAGCTCCATCCACGGCGTCAGCGCACCCTGGAAATCCCCCAGCGCGGCGTCCGCCCAGCCGATGCCGAGCAGCGCCTTGTTCGAGTAAGGGCCCGTCAGGCGCACGCGCTCGAGCGCCGGCCGGGCGCGCGCGGGCTGCTCGGCCTGCAGGTACGCGAACCCGAGGGCGAGGTTGGCGCGGTCACGCAGTGCCGCAAGCTCCTTGGTGGTGGCGAGCATCGTGCCCACGCCATTCAGGAACGGGTCGGCGTCGCTCAGGCGCTGGCTGCGCACCAGCGCCACGCCGAGATTGAAGCGCGCGTAAGCCGAATAGGGTTCGACGCCGCCGCGCCAGCCGGACAGCAGCGAGATGGCCTCATCCATCTTGCCCTCGTGCATCAGCACGTTGCCGAACAGCAGCTCCTTCTGCGCCTCCAGGGCCGGCGACATGCGCCCGTTGATCTTGCGCAGCGCGGCGTCCGCCTTGTCGAGGTAGCCGCGCGTGTACCAGATCTGCCCCAGGTAGAGCCATGCCTTGTTGCGCACACCCGTGGGCACGTCGTTGGTGAGCAGGCGCTGGAAGCGCTCGCCGGCCTCGTTGTGCATACCCAGCTGCAGGTACAGGCTGCCGGCCAGCAACTCCGCGTCGTCCTTGTCGTGCGGCAGGCGTCCCCACTGCTCGTAGGCGAGCAGGCGCTTGAGGGCCTCGAAGTCGTGCAGGTCATCGTTCTGGAAATAGAGGAAGAGCACGTCCCCGTAATGCAGGTCGTGAATGCGCCCCTCGGGCATCTTCTCCGGGTCATGGCGCCGCGCCTGCGCCGGCCCGAGCGCCAGCGACGCCAGGGCGGCGAGCAGCAGCAGCGCGCGCATGCGGGCTCGCACGCTCAAGGGCTATTCCCAGTCCTTGATTTCAAATTCCGGTTGCAGCTTGCGCTGCCGGTCGTCGATCTTCAGCTCCAGGTACTTCGCGCCCACGCCCTTCTCGAACTTCACCGAGGCGCCACGCTTGTAGGCGCGCTCGCTCGGGCCCTTGCCATTAAAGAAGGCCACCAGTTCGTGCGCCCCCACCTTGAGATTGCCCACGTAGAGCCGCTGCACCCCCCCTTTCAGGAGCGCTTCGACTTCACGCGGGGTGTACAGATAGTTGATGACTTCCTTCTGGTCGATCTTCAGCTGCACCGAGTCGAGCGAGAAGAAGTCCCCGACGTCCATCGACAGGAACACCGCCACCTGCGTGTTGGCAGGAAACAGCAGCTCTTCCTCGAGAACGAACAGGTCCTTGTTCAGGTCCACGACATCCTTCTTCAGTCCCTGGATTTCCTGATCGAGGCCGCGGGTGTCCGCAGCCGGGGTCTCGGCCGGCGCGGCGGCTGCCGGCGCCGGTGGCGTGCTCGGTGGCACGACCGGCTTCGCCGGCGCGGTGGCAGCCGGAGCCGCCGCCGGTGGCGCGGCGCCTGCCAGCGCGGCGGGGGTTGCCAGGCACGCGGCCAGGAGTCCCGCGAGCACGCCCGCGCCGCGGCGGCGAACGCGCTGCCCTCGGGGAGCTGCAGAAGTCGTCTGTGACATGATGATTCCGATCATTCGTTCAGCAGGGCGCGCAGCTCCTGCAGATAAAGAGTCTCGTTCGCCGAACTGTAGTCACGCAGCACGTAGCGAATGGCGCCGCCGCGATCGATCAACACAGTCATGGGCAGATTGTCGACCTCATAGCTGCGGCTCGCACCCTTGGCAGGATCGAGCAGCATTGCGAAACTGACGCCGACCGAACGCGCAAACTCCAGCGACTGCTTCGGTTCGTCGTCAACGCCGACTCCGTACACCGCCAGGCCCGCGGAGCGGTAGGTCTGGTAGCTGCGGTTAAGCGCCGCGAGCTGTGCGCGGCACGGAGTGCAGCGGCTGCTCCAGAAACTCAGCACCACGACCTCGCCACGATGCTCCGAAAGACGCACGTTGTCGCCCGCAACCGCGCGTAAGGCGAAGTCCGGTGCGGCCTGCGCCAGCAGCCGGTACGGCGGCTCGGCGGCCGCCGCGACCGCGACGACTGCCGTCAGGGCCGGCAACAACAGCGCCGCGCGCGACCACCCACGCAACCTCGGGCCCTCGGGCCGTTGACAGCTCAATACTTGATCCTTCGTCGCGGGATGCGATCGTAAGACCCGCTCCAGCCGCGAAAATTGCACAGCGCACTTAACACTGTCAACGAAACGAGCGGCGAAATGAGGCATGCCTCCCCCGAGGTTTCGGGGGGACAAGCAGGCGTCGGCTTAACGCGACAGGCGCGCGTGCCACCACTTCGGTGGCACGCGCGCCAGATCACACGATGGGCGCGAAGGCAGTCAGGCTCGCCAGCGTGGCGGCTGAACCGAGAGCCTGCATGGGGAACAGTGATGTGAACAGGTTATCGGTTCCCGAGAGCCCCATGTAGTTGAGGATCACGGCCTGCACCAGCGAGGTCACGTTGTTTGCGACCGGACTGGAGGTGCCGACGACCGAGCCGTCGGAGCTGAAGTACCCGATCTGCTGCCCGGCCACCCCGTTGCGCAGCTGCGGACGCGTGCCGCCGGGCTTGTAGGCGAGGAAGAACGTCGAGGCGACGGAGGAGTTGTCGCCCTGCCAGCCAAGCTTGCCGCGCCCCGCGGCGCTGGTGTCGGGCATGCCGGTCGAGGTCAGCGAACCGTCGCTGAACACGTAGATCATGACCGGCGAGCCGCGGCGCTGGGCGTACTCGAGCACCGCGCCAATCATCTGGCCGGCCTTGAAGTTGCGCATCTCGCCCGAGGCGCGCGTGCCGTCATGGTAGTCATAGCCACTCATGGTGATGGTGCCGGCGCCGGCGTAGCCATCGATCACGAGCTTCATGACCGTCGCGGTCTTCTGCACGTCGTTGTCCTGGAAATCCGTGGCGGTGAAGATCGGCGTCGCCCCGCCGGTGATGGCGGGGTCCTTGGTGGGATCCAGTGAGGACGGATCACCAAACTCGACCGCGGTGTTCGCGGTCTTCACGTACGCACAGCGCACCTGGTTCTTGATGGCGGCGTCGGCGGCAGCGGTCGGGTAGACCGTGACACCGGGATTGGCGCCCGGCGCACTCAGCACGCCGGTGAAGGCGGTGGTATCGCCGGCGCCTGACTGCGGCGTCGAGCCGCCGCTGATGCGCGCCTGGGATTCGAGCACCGCGACCGCGACCGGGTCGGCGGTGGCGCCGCCGGTATTGACTAGCCCGACCGCATCCTGCGGCTGATTGATGGTCGTCGGCTGCAGCGACGGGTCGATCAGGGCCATCGGCGCCTGCGAGTTGCCGCCCGATACCGAGGACTCGGTCCCGACCAGCGTCAGCAGCTTGCCTTGTGCACCGACCTTGTTGGGCCCGGCGATCGCAATGCCGTACATCGGATTGTGCGGGTTGTTGGAGGTGTCGTTCTGCGACATCGCGCAGAACACCGCGCCGTTGGTGCCGGCGGCCGTCGCCGGCGTCGTGGCCTTGCTCATGATGCCGCGCTTGATCGCGCCGTCAGCATGGAACAAAAGCCCGAGCGAGGCGTCGATGTTGGCGCTGTTGGCACCCGGGACCATGTTGCCAGGCACGCCGAGCTTGCCGTAGCCGGCGGTCGAGAGGAAGTTGCTCTGGCCGCCCTTGACGCCCACCAGCACCTCGGAGCCTACGAGGTTGGCACCCCCGGCGAGGTCGAAGCAGATGAACGGCAGTCCGGCCGAGTTGGCGGGCACGTTGCACTGACTGGCAGCGAGCAGCGCCTGCATGTCCGGTGACAGGGTCGCCGCCGCGTTGGCGTTGCTCGCCTTCAGCAAGCTGCCCAGCCAGGCCGGCCCGATCACCATGGCGGGGCCTGAGATGAACCCGGCGGCGATAAAGTCGCGCCGTGTCACCGGCAGCGGGTGATCGTTGTACAGCAGCGGCTCACCGAGCGCGTGCGGGCGGGGAGGCTTCTTACGGATCAGCATGTCAGTTACTCCTGGTCCCGATCACTGCAGCGTCACGACGGCGCTGCCGAGCACTGCGGCGCACGCCGCCTGGGTCGCTGTGGAAACGGTGGGATTGCTGGCGAGACTCGGCATGCGCGACAGCAGCGCATCCACCTCAGACTGCACGGCCGCAGCGGCATCCGGGGTCGCACTACCGACCGCACGGGTCTTGAGGGCGTTGATGACGATCATGCGATTCGCGCTCAGGCTGCCGCCAAAGAATGCCGAGGCGCTGCTGCCGATGGCGCCGTCGAGCCCGGTGCCGAAGAAGGCGTCGCGGTAGGTCTGGTTGCTCACCAGCTGCGTGCAGTAGGCTCCCGCCAGCTGCGCGATCGCGGTCTGGTGCGAGGGCAGGAACGCCGAGAGCAGCGGGCCGGACGGCAGCGCCTGGCGCTCGGAGTTGTACAGCGCCATGACCGTCGGGTTGGTGAACGGTACGCCGCTGATGGTCGACATCGAGCGCGTGATGCGTTCGAAGGTCGCGACCCCGAAGTCCGGCTGCGCCGTGTTGTCCGGGCTAGGCGGCGCGATCGTCACGGGCGGTTCCACGTACGCATGCACGTGGGTGCCGAGCTGGTCGAAGGCCAGGAAGAACAGATCGTTGTCCGGACCGAGGGTGGCCGGCACCACCGTGCCCAGGCCCGAGAGCAGCTGGCCGTTGGCGGCGGTGTAGTTCGAGCCGCCCACCGTCGCGTTCATGGTGGCGTACGACTGGCCCGCCGGAGCGAGCGCGCCGTTCACCCCGAGGCGCATGCCACTGATCTTGAGACTGGCGGGGACCGTCGCCTTCGGATCCAGGCTGATGAACTTCGGCTGATAGAAGAGGTAACTGTAGGTGTCGTACTGGCTCGCCTGGAACAGGATGTACGACTGCGACACCCCGGAGAGCCCGCTGACGCCGAACAGCAGGAAGTACTTCTCGCCCACGCCGGCGGCGAAGTTCTGCTGGATCTGGGCCGGCGTCAGGGCGCGATTGTGGATGGCGGCAAACTTGATGACGCCCTGCCACTGCCGCTGCCCGGTGGTCTCGTTACCGAGCACCAGCGCAAAGGTGTTGTCCCAGTTCGCGAGCGAACCGCCCTTGGAGGGGTCGGCATCGCCGGTCGCGATACCGTTGACGTACAGGGTCTGGCCATTGACCGGATCGTAGGTGAGCACCACGTGCTGCAGGGCAGCCTGTGCCGCGCCGGTGGCCGTGGAGGTGATGAGCGGCGGATTGCCGTTGGTGTCGGTCACGCTGCTGCGCGCCATGCCCTCGTACTGCATGGCATCCTGGCCGAGCGTCATGTCACGGGTGGTGTTGCTGCCGGAGTAGCTGACGATGTAGGCGTTGGTCTGCGTGACGTTAGCCGGGGCCACCCACGCCTCGATCGAGTACTCGCCCGAGGACTGGATCATCGCGGCAAACTTGGCGCTGGCGCTGGTGGAAGCCTGGGCCTTGCCGCCCATGCCGAGGTTGATGCCCCAGCCGCCCTGCCAGGTGACGTTGCCCGACAGGGACAGGTCCGCCGCCGGCGTGACGCCGCTGGTGTCGTAGGCGGTGCTGCCGCTGCCGGTCTGGAACATGTACTTGGCAACCAGGTTCGCCTCGTAGCGATCGCCGCCCGCGGCGATCGTGCCCTGCTTGAGCGTCACCGCATTGGAAACCACGAGCGACGGATCGATCGGGGTGACCGGGATGCCGTTGGCAAAAGCCGTGATCGCAGTCAGCATCGCCGCGGCGCTGCCCGGGCAATCGGGGGCGCCGCCCGCCTGGGTGGCCCAACAATGGTGGAACTCGGTGTCCAGGCGCTCATAGAAGCGCGACTGGTTCGGCTGCGAGAGATTCATCTTCGACTGCGCGGCCGCGTAGGCCTCGTTGATGTCGGAGCTGGCGAAGTACGGCTGCTGGGCGGTCGCGGAGCTGGAGGTGTGGCAACCGGCGCAGAACTGCTTGAGCAGCGGGTAGACGGTGCTCGCGAAGCTCGGGCTGCCCATGCTCGGATCCACGGGGAACTGCTTGCCACCGCCGGCCGCCTGCACCGGCGGCGCGTTCAGCGTCACGCTCGTGGTGGAGGCCGAACCCGCACCGATCCACGCCTTGATCCACACCAGCATGGTCGAGGCGCACGCGGAAGGGTCAGAGACCCAGCAGTTGTGGCCGCTGCCGACCTTCAGGACCAGCATCGACTGGTCCGGCTGCGTCAGGTTCACCAGCGGACCGGCCGCCTGGTACGCGAGGTTCACGTCGTCCGAGCGCGCGAACATCGGGGACTGGCCACCCTCGTGGTGACAGCCGCCGCAGCGGTTGGAGGCGCGGATGTTCTGCCACAGGTTGATCTTGAAGGCCTGCACGTCCGCGTTGGCGGGCGCAGGTCCGGTGTAGGAGTTGGCCGTGTCCGTCGGCGGGGTCGACTGCTGATTCACGGTCGTCGAGGCGCCGCCGCCACTACAGGCGGCGAGCGCGGCGAGGGCCGCGACGAGCGTGCCGCGCGCCAGCGCACGCGCTGCGCGCGTCACGAGCCGGTCGGACACAAGAGTGCTGGCAACAGCGTTGCTGATCATTGCGGCGCTCCCTTAACTGCCGGCACAGGCGGCAGCGGTCTGCTGGAACACCTGTTTGAGCTTGTAGCCATTGGCCTTGAAGCTCTGCTTGATAGTGGTGACGGTCGCCATGTCGGCGGAGCTGTTCGGCGCGCGGAAGCACACCGCCTGGAAGACTTTCTGCACCTGGCACTGGGCAAACATGTCGCTGGAAGCGAGCTCCTGACCCAGGGACTTCGCGCCCACGCCGCTGCCCGGCAGCGAGCCGTCCCAGCCGAGGTAGGTATTGGGGCCGGCGCGCCAGCGGTTCGACCAGCTGTTGTCCGGTGTTACGAACCCGAACGGGAAGTTAGTGGCGTTGATGAAGTACTTCGGCTGCACCTGGTTGGCGGTGTAGACCATCTGGTTCGCAGTCGTGTCGAAGTTGTAGTAGGCAAAGGCCTGCGCCATCGGGTCCATGCCACTGTGGCAGCCCGCGCACTGGTTCATGAAGATGCGGCTGTCGCCGCCCGGGGAGCGCGCCACGTCCTGACGGATGCGATCCGAGGGACGCGTGGTGTCCATCACCTGCTCCATGTCATGGCAGAGGTGATTCATCATGGTGAAGCGGAACATCGCGCGGTTGGTGCCGTTGATGAAGAACGCCGAGGCCGCACCGCGCGTGGTGATCAGACCGGCCACCGCCTCGGGCGGGAAGCCGTAGGTCCCGGTCTGGGTGCCGGGCTTCAGATCCGTCAGCAGGTTGGCGCCCTGCGCCTCCGCGTTGGCGTAGTGATCATTGTTGGCTGTCGAGGGCGCGGGCAGGCCGCTGGTCTTGAACGTATAAAGAATGTCGGCCGACAGCGCAGTGTGGAAGTCGACGTCGTCGCGCACCATGCCGATGACCGTGGCGGCGTAGTCGTTCAGAGGCGCAAACACCGTCTGATCGCGGTTGGTCCACGGAATGACGAGGTTCTTGAGTGTTACGTCGTAGAAACCGCGCGCCGCGGTCGCGGTTTGCGCCGCGTTGGCGAGCACTGCCAGGCCGGCGCTGTTGGGCGCGCAGCCGGCTGCACCACAGCCCGCAGTAATGATGTTGGCCATCGTGGTGAGTTCGGTCGCCGACGGTGGCCCGCCCGCGATGCGCTCGTAGATGCGCTTTGCCTGCTCGTTGGGTCCGGCGTGTGCGGCGTTAGCCAGCTGCATGAGCAGCAGCACAGTGCCTGCCACTGTCGCACGCTGCGCGCGGACCGAACCGACCTGTGCCTGTCTGTTTCTAACATTCATGGCGCTCGCCTACTCCCGAAATTGCCCGATGCGCGACCGGACTATACGGTTCGCAAGACCCCGCCCCGAATGTCTCAATCGAGTGACGTCGCCAGCGACCGACAGTTTGATGGGTTGTTGTCCTGCGCTGCTCAATGCGCGGCAAACTGCGAGCCCGGTCACGGCGTGGACCTGGTCGAACGACTACCTAGTAGGTCGATTGGCCCGCACTCTCGGGCGTATCAGACGCGTCCGGCGTCCGCAGACGCCGTGACGCACTTGGCGATCTAGCGAGAAGTCGTCGAATCGGACCCGAATTACGTTACATTCACACGCGGCGAAACCTCCGCGGAGTGACGGAGACGCAAATGCATGCGCACCCAGGCCGGCAAAACTTGATGCAGTCGACACCCCGCGTCGCGGCGCGGCCGGTAGCGTCGTTGCTGGCAGCACTCGTAGCCACCACCCTCGGCGCCTGCAGCAGCGGTGGCAACATCGACCTCGGCAAGAGCCAGGTTGGCGATCCGGCCACCGTCGACTTCCCCATCTTCTACGTTAAGCGGCAGGTGCCGCTGGACGCCGCCGGCGCGCTCATGCAGGACGATCTGCGCATCATGAACGACGCGGTGCCAACCGCGGACCTGTACATGCGCGCGAGTGCCTCGGTGAGCGCGCTGGAGAGCAACATCACGGCGCGCCTCACCGCCGGCGCGCTGTGGGATGTGAAGGACGTCGACACCTCGCCCGATGGCAAGAAGGTGGTGTTTGCCATGCGCGGGCCGCTGGCCATGAAGCAGGACGTCAAGAAGCCGCCCTCGTGGCGCTTGTATGAATATGTCATCGCGACCGATGACCTGCACCCGGTGATCAACCCGGCCAACGATCCGGACCCGCCGACGGTGAACGACGAATCGCCGCACTACCTGCCGGACGGCCGCATCGTGTTCTCCACGACCCGCCAGTCGCAGTCGCAGGGCATCCTGCTCGATGAGGGCAAACCGCAGTTCTCAGCGCAGAACGAGGCGCGCCAGGAGCCGGCCTTCGTGCTGGAAGTGATCAACGACGACGGCACCGGGCTGCACCAGATTTCCTTCAATCAGAGCCACGATCGCGATGCCACGGTGCTCGCCAACGGCCGCGTCATGTGGTCGCGCTGGGATCACGCCCCCGGCAAGGACGCGATGCACTTCTACTCGGCCAACCCGGACGGCACCGACCTGCAGCTCTACTACGGCGCCAACAGTCACAACACCGGCACCAACAACACCGTGGTCGAGTTCGTGCACCCGCGCCAGATGGAGGACGGGCGCATCCTCGCGATCGCACGCCAGTACACCGACGTGGACGACGGCGGCACGCTGCTGATCATCGACGGCGAGCACTACGTCGAGGACACGCAGGCGCTGCTCGGCAACCCCGGCCTCGCCGGTCCCGCCCAGTCCCCGGCCACCCAGTCAGACGTGGTGACGATCCCCGGTCCCTCCCCGGGAGGGCGCTTCTCCTCCGCCTATCCCCTGCAGGACGGCACCGGGCGCGTGCTCGTCAGCTGGACCCAGTGCCGGCTGCTCGACACCACCAAGACACCCCCGGCGATCGTGCCGTGCGATTCGACGACGCTCAACACGGCGAACCCCGTGGTGGCGCCGCCGCTCTACAGCGTGTGGATGTACGACCCTTCGCAGAACACGCTGCTGCCGCTGATGCAGCCGGTCGAGGGCGTGCTGATCAGCGACGTCGCCGTAGCGCAGCCGCGCAAGCTGCAGAACATCATCCTCGACAAGGTGCCGGGAGTGGATCTGGACCAGAACCTGGTCAGTGCCAGTGTCGGTGTCCTAGATATAAGGAGTGTCTACGACATCGATGGCGTGGACACCGCCAATCCGAACATCGCCACCCTGGCGGATCCGGCCAAGACCGCCGCCAGTGCGCGTTCGGCGCGCTTCCTGCGTCTGGAGAAAGCGGTGTCGATTCCGCCCCGCACGGTCGTCGACCTGGCGGGTGCGGCTTTCGGCGCCAGCAACTACATGCTCGAGGTCCTCGGCTACATTCCGATCGAGCCAGACGGCTCGGTACGCGTGGAGGTGCCTGCCGACGTCGCCTTCCGCATGGAGGTGCTGGATGCCAACGCGCGCCGCATAGGCTCCACCCAGGGGGTGTGGCTGCAGGTGAAGCCGGGCGAAGTGCTCGCCTGCAACGGCTGCCACCGACCCGCCAGCGCGCAGAAGCCGATCTCGCACGGACGGCAGAACCTGTTCCAGTCCGCCTGGGGCGGTGCCACTGCGAGTGGCGTCCCGTTCCCGCACACCATCGCCTCGGGCAGCGGCGCCTTCCTGCCGAACCAGGGCGAGACCATGGCGCAGGCGCGCATGCGGGTGAGCTGCATGAGTGACTCACCGCCGTGCCTGCAGATGGTTCCCGCCGTCAACGTGATCTACAGCGACGTGTGGACCGATCCGGCGCAGGCGACCCCCGGGGCGCCGATCAATCTGCGCTACGACGACGCCACGCAGTTCAAGACGGCGTTTCCGACCAGCGCCGCCTGCGTCACCGCCTGGGCGGCCAACTGCCGCATCGTCATCAACTACCCACAGCACCTGCAGCCGCTGTGGGATCTGCCGCGGCAGACGACCGATGCAATGGGCGTGGTGCTGACCGATCACACCTGCACGCAGGGCGGTTGCCACAGCCCGAAGGATGCCATGGGCGCGGCCCAGGTCCCTGCCGGCAATCTGGATCTCACCAACGCGCCTTCGGGCGATGAGCCACTGCAGCCGATTTCCTACCGCCAGCTGCTCTTCTCGCACGACATCGTTATCATGAACCCGGCTGACCCGACCATGCCGATCACGCAGACCGTCGGACCGTTCTTGAACGCAGGCAGTGCGAATGGTGGAATCTCGGCGCAGTTCATGAGTCGCTTCGCCTCCGGCTCCGCCAGCACCCACGCCGGCTGGCTTAGCCCGGCGGAACTACGCCTGGTGTCGGAGTGGCTGGATATCGGTGCGCAGTTCTTCAACAACCCCTTCGACCCGGCGGTGCCCGTAAATTGAGCAAAGGAAGGACTTGTTAAGGAGCGCGCACCACTTTGCGCTCGCGGGCCTACTGCTGTTGGCTGGACTACTCACCCCCAGAGTAAGCGCCGCAACCGAGTACCTGCAGCTGTTCGTGACGCAGCCGTACCTCGAGCTGCATACGGGGCCTGGGCGCGGCT